>JAEEGK010001512.1_pt1 | contig 58424 bp, 48 predicted proteins | sample 8958771 | NCBI WGS metagenome assembly JAEEGK01 (sample SAMN16246547, study PRJNA631951) | gut metagenome | biome: gut microbiome; feature: rumen; material: SC-attached | host: Bos | place: Iran: Karaj | collected 2018-10 | reverse complement strand
CGCTAATTTTTCATCTACATAATTATCATCTAAAATATCTGATGCAATTAAATTATCAACTGCCTTTTCTTCAGGAGTCTTTTCAGCTGAAGGCTTGTCTCTGAATGTTTTAACAAACTTCGGTAATTCAAATACAGGCTCTTCTGCTAGATCGTTTTGAGCAGGTGTTTCATCAAATACAGGAACTTTCATTGCGGGCTTTTGTGTAACAACAGGCTCATCAAAAACAGGCTCTTCGATTACAGCCTTCTTAGCTACCGGCTCCTCAAATACAGGTTCTTCAACAACGGGCTTTTGTGCAACGGGTTCATCAACTAAAGATATACCACCCTTAGCCGGCTTATCTTTCTTACCAAAGAAAGGATTGAACTTATGCTTTGACTTCTTCTTAAGAGGAATCGGACCTCTGTCGATTGTAAATCCTTCGTCTTCCTCAATAACGTCACGCTTAATAAGTTCTGTAGAGAATCTATCGGTTGCACCAACAAGAGAATTGGGATTGGATTCCTTGATAATGTGCATACCGGATTCTTTTTTCTCTTCTTTATGCTCTTTGAGTTCTTCTTTCTTCTCTAAATTTCCATCTTCATTAAGACGAACTCTAGGATAATTGTCCACTCCTGTATTACCAAAGAAGTTATGAGCTTCATTGATATTTTTAGAAGTTTTTTCTTCCTTAGTTTCTTCAATAACTTCTCTGACTTCAGGTTCAGCACTGCCATGATACTTGCTGCTCCAAGGCTTAACAATAGCACGGCTTGCAGCCTGCTCATTAATCTTGGAAAGACTGTCGTCATCTTCTTCCTGAGCAGCTTCAACTATCTCAGCAGTCTTTTCATTGTAATCAACTATCTCAGCATCTTTCTCAGTTTCATACTCAAGAAGTTCTTCATATGCTTCTTTATCAGCACTTGAAGCCTCAATTTCTTCAACAGTTTCTTCTGTGATTTCTTCTTCTACTGTTTCTTCAACTGATTCTTCAGTAGTTTCTTCCTCGATAGTCTCTTCATCTATTTCTGGTTCTTCAATTATTTCCTCAGTAGTTTCTTCTACTACTTCTTCAATAACTTCTGTTTCTTCAGCCGATTCTTCTACAACTTCTACAGGTTCTTCTACAGTTTTTTCTATTACTTCCTCTGTAATATCTTCAGATGTTTCAACTTCCTCAGTTGTTTCTTCTTCGTATTCTCTTGCAGACTCAACATCTGAAATATCATCAGCATAAGTAACCGGCTCTACATAAGCATACTGTTCAGAAAGCTCAGAAGCATAATCACTCTGAACCTCAAAATCATCAATATCATTGTATGAAGAAGGTTCTTCTACAGTATCTTCTACAGTATCTTCTACCGGTTCTTCAACAACGGTTTCCTCAACAGCCTCAATAGTTTCTTGAACAGGCTCAACTACAGGTTCAACAATTTCTTCTACGGGTTCAGCTATAGTTTCAACTACTTCTTCAACTTGCTGAACTTCTTCGATTGTTTCTTCAACAACTTCAGGTTCTTCTTTTGTTACAGCAAATTGAAGTTTAGTTTTCTCAGGCTTATTTAATCCGAATCCGCCAAGTCCTAACTCATCAACTTCACCTTCGCCGTGAAGTTCTTTAAGCATATCTTCTCTAGCATTAGGTCTTTCTATAACCTTGACATCAGAAGCGTCAACAAAAGAAGCAGCACGCTTAAGTCCAACTCTCTCTGAGCCCTTCTCATCTTTTTGAATTATTCTCTCATGAGGATTAGCCTTATCTACATCGTTTCCTTCTGCAAAATTAGAAGCCTTAGAGAATGAAACAGGTGAAGATGAAAACGTACTGGATTTAGCCTGTTCTCTGCTTATAAATCTTTCTCCGGGAACAGACAATGCATTATCACATTCAATATCAGAATTGAATTTCTGAACCTTCGCAAACGCAGGAATAGGTCCTGTAGGCTTCTTAAGTTTGGAAGCAGACTCTTCATTGAATCTGTCTTCATCGCCAAACACGGTCTTCTTCGAGAATGCATTCTTGGTAGACATATAGTCATACTCAATCTTGGGACCGCTCTGATTGGTCACAAGGGCACTACCGGCACGATCAACAACCTTGGATATCTTAACCGAGTTGGAATTCTCTGCCGAAAGATCGGAATCTATCTTTTTAGGTGCCGCTTTTTCATTTGCAGCATTTATCTCATCAACTTTCTCTTTAACTTTAGCTTCAAAAGGTTCTACAACCGCAACACCCTTATTACTTACTGTTCTGTATGAAGGTGCATTAACAGAATTAGGGAAAATCAAAGAAGTTTTAACTTCTTCCATCGTAGGAATTCTGTGTGCAGCAGAAGCATCATTTTCAGGAACTTCTGAAGTATCAGCTTCTGCAGGAACAACTGCTTTAGGCATTGAAGGAACTTCCGCAACTGTAGCAACCTTAGGCATCTCTGGTACTTCAACTACGGATGCAGACTTAGTCTCCTCAACAACAGGTGCTTCTGCCTTAGGCGCTTCTGTAACTTGTGTTTCTACATTAGGAGTTTCTACTGCTTGCTGCTCAACCTCTTTAGGTGCCTCCTGGTTAACAGGAGTAAACATCTTGCGTCTTCTCAATCTGGGAGTAGGTCTCGTAGTCTCCGAAGCATTATCTTCGTTTTTATTCTCTGAAGAATTCTCAGGTTTATATGAATTAGGCATAGGAGGCACAGGTGCCGAAGTTGCTCTGTATACATCAACAACTTCTGATGTCTCCTCAGACTTAGCAACTTCAGGAACTTCCTTTGCTTTAGGAGCTTCAGGAACTGTTTCTGTCTTAGCCTTCTCAGCAACTGTCTCAGCTACAGGTGCTTCTACAGCCTCTAATACCTCGTCTTTTCTAGACGATTCAAGATCCATAGGAATAACAGGTTCCATATTGGGATCAATAGGAATCGATACTCCCGGTCTTGCTGCAATAACAACTGAATTATCAAGAACAACAGCCTCGGAAAGCTTACCTTCAGGGTCAGCCTTCTTAATAGGTGTCATCATGGGACGTCTCATTCGTCTGGGCGGAACATATTCAGAGTCTTCACTCTTATTGTTCTCAATCTTCTTCTGAATGGGAACGTAATTTCCTCTGTATTCACCCTCTCCCGATAATAATGCAGAGTTATATACTTTCTCCGACTCAGGACCTTCATTGCAATCATTAACAGTCCATACATTCTCTTTATTCTTGGTATTGTTAAGAATATTCTTAACACACTCAAAAGAGGTATTCATAGTCTGTTCAACATTGGAGAATCTGTGCTGTCCGTTTCGCCCGATACAATAAAGATTCTCAAAGCCGTCTACAAACTTCTTGAGCGCTTCAACATTCTCATATCCGTCATAATAGCAAGGGAATGCCTTGTTAAAACGAACTGTGGAGTACTTCATAATCCACTGATTGTTTCTGATAATTCCAAGCTTGATTAACTCGCTCTCAACAAGCTTTCTGAAATCTCTGTCATTAAGATTCCAGTAATAATCACCCTCGTTACAATAGTAGTTAAGACCGAGTGTAACGTAATGATCGTCTCTGTTAAGATATGGTGAAAAGTTATTGTATATCTGAATTCTTGCAACCTTAACATTAGGATTATCAATATAGATAACCGAATCAGGTATTATATTATTAACAGTCTTAATATCCGAGTCAGTATTCTTCCATAAAATATCTGACAACTCGACATTAACGCTTACCAATCCTCTATAGCAAAGATTCTCTGCAGCAAGATGTGTATGACCGTCAATATCATTCATTGACAATACAAGGTCTCTTAAAGGCATGGTAGAAATAAGATAATCACAAGGCACATTGAACTCATCTCCGTCAGCGTAACACTTTACATTGAGTATCTTACCGTTAGCCTGATAAATACCTGTAACCTTACAATTCTTATGTACGCTTCCTCCCATTTCTATGAATCTGTCTGCACATGATTCCCAGAGCTGATATGATCCGTACTTGGGATAATAATATCTAAGCGCATTGGGAGCATCAGTCTTATTGCACTTACCGGAATTTTTCTCAACATTAATAACCGGAGCAATCAAATCCTTGCAGGCAATATCTCCCCATTCGGAAAAGATTCTTGAAGGATGCTTACCCCAAACCTTATCTACATATTCCTCAAGGAAAAGATTATATAATTCCTTACCGTAACGGTTAATCATATAATCTTCAAGGCTCTTCTCTTTTCGCTTAAATACAGAAGCACCTTTCTGAGAAAAACTGGACTTCAAAGATGCTGAAAGACCCATGTTTTTAATAGCTTCTTTGTTAAGCTTAACAGGGTTGTCATAAAACTTGCCGTCCTTATATATTTTTGTATTTTTTTCACGTGATAAAAAGACGTCGTCGACCTGATTGGGATTAGGTCCGCCGTTAGAAATCTTGCAGTATCTGTCAAGTGTAAGGTCATCCTTGGAAGGTGAACCCTGCATAGGAAGAACTGCATTCCAGAATTTATTAATCTTAGGATTCTCGGATATATACATATGACCGCCCGCATCGAATGATATGTCATCATTCTCATTACGAGCGCACAGACCACCTACATAAGGTGTTTCTTCGATAATTGTAACTTCGTAATCCGATGATTTGGAAAGAATATCATAACCTGCAGTCAATCCTGCAGGTCCTGCCCCAATAATAATAACTTTTTTCATCCCAATACCCCTTTACAAAAAGCAACTTATTTCTTTTTGTTGCTCTTTTCTTTTTTATTGGAAGATTCAGCATCGCCTTCGAGATTTCTTAGCTCGTCGACTATCTGTTCTATAAGCATCTTCTTAATAAATACATCATAGCTTAAAAGACTCATGAACATGAAAAGCTTGAGATACTCGCTGTCCGGATCATCTCCGTCATAAGCCTCCTTGGAAGCCTTGTATTTATCAAGGATGTCTTCTTTTAAATGTCCGATTCTCTCTTCTCCAAGTTCCAATATACCGTCGTATACACTGTCTAAGCCATTATTATCCTCATTCCCGAAATACTTGTCAGTAATAGGGCCTATCAGCGTTCTCACATCATTAATAGAGAGAAAGTTCTTGAAGTAATATATGAAAATCAAGGTCATTATATGATTCTTGGAATATTTCTTCTTAACAGGCGGAGGAAGTAAGTCGTTCTTCGCGTAGTTATTAATCATAGTCTTGGTAAAGACTCTCTCTTCGCTATCACGCTCTGTCCTCTGAGTATATTCGAGTTTCTCATCAAGGAATGAAAGCACCTGATCCATGTACAGGTCGATATTCGGAATATCATCGCTCTTGATATTGAATACGCCACCCATATCATTAAGAATTGAATTCAAAACTTCTTCAATGGCCTCGGCCGAATAATCAAATTCCTTTTTGTTGTTAGAACCCATAAAATACTCTCTCGTCACCCGGTCAGAAAAATGACCCAAAATATCCAAAAACCTTTATAAAATCTATTAAATATTATAATAAAATGGACAAAAAAAGTAAAGGAATTTACACATTGAATCTCGTATTTATCTGTGATATAATCAAAACACTTTAAAAATCTAAAGTGTTAAAATTTTTAAGTGTTAAAGTTAAGGGAATTCAATCCGAATTTTCAAACATTCGGAGGAAAGGATGAATTATGAATCCTAAGTTAAAAACAGAAGCAATGGACTCATTATTTGACGCTATTTTATGTATGGAGACCAAGGAAGACTGCTATAAGTTTTTTGAAGATTTATGCACCATCAATGAGCTTCTCTCACTCTCCCAGCGTTTTGAAGTAGCAACCATGCTTAGAGACAAAAAAACATATATGGAAATCGTCGAAAAAACAGGCGCTTCCACAGCCACAATTTCACGTGTCAACAGGTCCTTAAATTACGGTTCTGATGGCTATGAAATGATATTTGAAAGACTGCAGAAATAATTATTCTTTTCTTTACAATAAGGGGTATTTATGGTATCCTTTATACGTTGCGTTTGCAACGAAATATTTACGGAGGTAGCCGACATGAAAGGTACAGTTAAGTGGTTTAACAACCAGAAGGGTTACGGATTTATTTCCGACGAATCCGGCAAGGACATTTTCGTTCATTACTCAGGAATCGTTTCTGATGGATTCAAGACTCTTGAAGAAGGTGCTGCTGTTGAATTCGAAGTAGTCGAAGGTGACAAGGGCGTTCAGGCAGTTAATGTAACCAAGTTATAATTAGTCATTTATAAATGTGCCTTAATATATTGTTTTAATATAGAAAGCAGTTTAGTAATACGATTAAGATTTAACGAGATTCAAAAAGGACCGTGATAAACGGTCCTTTTACTTTTGTATATAACCTGTTTTTTAATCTTCTAAAACTCTATCCTATCTGTAGGAATACTTATCTGCAATATCCACAAAAGACAATTCGCCTCCAAATATATCTAGTGCAGATCCTATAGTAAAATCCATCTTACCATTTGACAATTCATTGATTGTCTCAATATCATCTATCGACCTGATTCCTCCGGCATATGTTATCTTATTGCCATTATATGAGGATAATTCTTTAATCAAGTCCTTTTCGGGACCATTGCTCTTGCCCTCTACATCGACTGCATGGATAAGATATTCATCGCAGAATTCTTCTAGTTTACATAACATCTCAACATCAAGACATGTATTTGTAACTGTCTGCCATCTGTTGGTTGCTATATAATATGAGTCATTTACTTTTTTGCAAGATAAGTCAAAAACCACATGTTCTTTACCAACTGCATCTCTGAGTTTTTTCATCCTGTCAAATGATAACTCACCATCTTCAAACAGATAGGATGTAACAATAATATGTGATGCTCCTTCTTTTATAAAAGATGCCGCGTTTTCATCATTGATTCCTCCTCCAACCTGTAAAAGATTAGGAGTTGTCTTAATTGCCAATAGAGCCGCTTCTTTTGAAGCCTCATATTCGACAGTACCAATCTTGTTGAGGATTATTACATGTCCACCTTTTAGGCCCTTATCAGCATAAAGCTTGGCATAATAGGCAGAATTCTTATCAGATACATAGTTTTCAGACACAGTCGAAGTATCAGATAGACTAGAACCGACTATCTGCTTAACGCTTCCATTATGTATATCTATACAAGGTCTGAAATACATATGCGCTCACCTTTTAGCAATTAACCACATCGAGCATTGAGTAATATCCTGCTCCCTTGCCAGCAAGGAACTTAGCTGCACTGATAGCTCCCTTAGCAAATACAGCTCTTGAATATGCAGTATGGCTGAATGTAATAACTTCATCTTCACCGGCAAAAATTACATCATGATCACCAACGATTGTACCGCCTCTAACAGCTGAGATACCAATCTCGCTCTCACGTCTTGCCTCTGAACGAGGAGATCTGTCATATACATATGTATACTTATCATTCATAGATGCATTAATGCTGTCAGCAAGTGCTAATGCAGTTCCACTGGGCGCATCTTTTTTCATCTTATGATGCTTTTCAACTATCTCAATATCGAATCCTGCCTCTGCAAGTACAGGAGCATTTTCTTTTAACAATTTAATAAGTAAGTTGATACCAAGAGACATATTTGCGGACTTAAGAATTGCAATCTTCTTTGAAGCATCTTCTACTCTCTTAAGCTGGTCATCATTAAGACCTGTTGTACATAAAACTACAGGAAGATTTTTAGCCAAGCAGTAATCAAGAAGTCCATCTACTGCAGTAGCAAGCGCAAAATCAATTACTACATCAGCATCAACTGTACAATCAGCGATTGACTTGAATACAGGATAATCATTCTTTCCTTCATCAAAAGGATCAATACCTGCAACTATCTCAATATCTTTATCTTCTTTGGCAAGTCTGGTGATATTCTGTCCCATTCTGCCATTACATCCGTGCATAATAACTCTAATCATTCTTATATTCTCCTTTTTATTTACAATCGAGTAATGAGACTTTGTCTCATTTACTCGTTGCGCCGCTCGCATGCTTCGAAGAAGCAAATTTCCATATGCGAGCGTGTGCATAAATTAAGGGCGCCGAAAAATCGGTGCCCTTAAATCTTTTACGTTTAATTACAATAATCCGTAAGCTTTCATTTCTTCTTTAAGAGCTTCGGCCTTAGTCTCATCCATCGTGCAAAGAGGTGATCTGTATACATCATTGCACCATCCCATGTAGTTCATGGCTTTCTTTACAGGGATAGGATTAACTTCACTGAAGAGTGCGTCGATAAGAGGAATAGCCTTAATCTGCATCTCTCTTGCTTCATCAACCTTTCCTGCGAAGAACTTCTCGCACATATCATGTACATCTTCGGGAGCTATATTGGAAAGAACTGAGATAACACCCTTAGCACCAACCGATAAGAAAGGAAGTGTCTGATTGTCATCGCCACAGTAGATATCTACCTTGCCCTTAGCGAGATATGAAAGTCTGGCTGTCTGGCTAAGATCTCCTGTTGCTTCCTTAACACCTACAATATTCTTAACCTCTGTACATAACTTAACGATTGTCTGAGGCTGAATGTTAACACCGGTACGTCCGGGAATGTTGTAAAGAATAATAGGTATGTTAACTGAATCAGCGATTGCCTTGAAATGAAGGAACAATCCTTTCTGTGTTGCTTTATTATAGTACGGAGATACGAGTAAAAGTGCATCTGCACCTCTCTTTTCTGCCTCCGTAGACAAATGAATAGCTTCTGCTGTCGAGTTAGAGCCTGTACCTGCGATAACAGGAACTCTCTTGTTTACACGCTTGACGCAGGCCTCTATAACGTTCAGATGCTCTTCGTGACTCATTGTGGATGACTCGCCTGTTGTACCGCAGACTACAATCGCATCCGTCTTATGAGCTATCTGATATTCAATGTTTTCGTAAAACTGATCATAATCGACATCCCCATTTTCTTTGAAGGGTGTCACAATAGCTACTGCTGCGCCTGTAAAAACTGACATAATAAGCCTCTCCTTTCAAAATTAACAATTCTCATTATAGCGTTAAAACCTTAATTGTCAACTTAAATAAAGATGATTTGTTGCTGTTTTTACGCCTATATGGTAAAATGTTTCTGTATGAAATACAACTTTTGGGGTAGTTACAAGCATGCAGAGTTTATGGACTGAATTTAGACAATTTATCACCAAGGATGTAAAAAATGAATCCGAATCCAAGGATTTAGCTGTCCTTATAAGATTCGTTGCCATCAGTACATTTTTATTCATACTGGTCGGCTCCATCTATTTTGCATTCAATGGTTCGTATTTTCATGCAATCATATCACTTCCGTTTTTAGGTCTATACGTTTTTTCATTTATTATTTCATATGAAAATAAAACCAATTTTGCGTTATTAATGTACAACTATTCTACAATAGTTGCTGCTGTTTTATTTACTCTGATTGGTGGTTGGGATAAAAACTATCAATGGATGTTATTCATTGTATGCTTGCTTATCTTCTTTTCGGTAGATACAGATATTAAGGTCAAAAGGCAACACACTGAGATAATTATTATCATCCTTATTGCTGTCTCAATATTGTCGCATCTTTTTGGACCCTATAAAACAGGCAATAATATAGGTAATACAATCTTCGCTCTTGCTTGCGCGGGATATTACGGATTTTCAGTAGCTTTAATTGCTTACTCATTCTCCAAGAAGTTCAACGCATCCGAGTTGAAGCTCAAAAAATACAATCAAAAGCTTCAGCAGATGGCTTCACTTGATACACTAACACAGTTAGCCAACAGACGAAGCATGAACGAATATCTTGCTCAGTTGGTATTTGAAAAAGAGAAAAAAGGCGATACATTCTGCATAGCAATCGCGGATATCGACTTCTTCAAAAAAGTTAATGATACATATGGTCATGAAGCAGGTGACTTCATATTAAAGGAATCAGCTAAGATATTTGAAAGCACTATGGAAGGCCGTGGAAAAGTATCAAGATGGGGCGGCGAGGAATTCCTCTTCTGCTTCGAGGATTTGCAAATTAAGCAAGCATATGCAGTTCTTGATGATATGAGGAATCTCGTATCTCAAAGAAAGTTCATATACAAGGATACAGAGATTAACATAACTATTACTATAGGTTTGGAAGAATATTATCATATCTATGGCGTAGAAGGTACTATTTCCAACGCTGATAAGAAGTTATACGACGGAAAAACAAATGGTAGAAATATGGTTGTTATGTAAACTTATTGCGTTTTTTCAAAACAAGTTAACTAACAATATATTTATAAATATTCTAAATAGTAAAGCCGAATTTGATTAATCAAATCCGGCTTTTTATTTTCTATTTTTTCTATGTAATACTTAAACTATTTTATGTATAAACCAACTTAATTGATTATACTTATTTAACTCTCTTATAAGTATTAAATGAGAATGTATTATCGAAGTAAGTCTGCTCTTCTCCCTCCACACTTAATTCCCACTCATCATTAGAATCAAGATTAGGGAAATATGCATCCTTGGAGAATACTCTGTCAACCTTGGTTATATAAGCTGTATCGCAATAAGGTAAGAACTGTTCATATATGCTCGAACCACCGATTATATATACATCTTCTGTATTATACTGCTTTAAAAGTTCAAGGCACTCTTCTATTGAATGAACATATATCTCACTGTCTCTTACATTAACATCTTTTGAACCGGTAAGGACAATATTGGTTCTATCCTTAAGAGGCCTTCCACCGGGAAATGAATCAAGTGTTTTTCTTCCCATAACAACAACTTTTCCTGTTGTGGTTGTTCTAAAAAACTTCTGATCTGAAGGAATCCTGACAAGAAGTTCATTCTTATATCCTATTCCCCATTCTTCATCTACACATGCAATTAAATTCATAGTAATATCCTCTATTTTTTAGCTACTTTAAAATATATTTAGTCCTTTTTTTCAAAAAAGAATAATAATCTTATAAACAAATTATTTATAAACTTAATTAGATCGCTATAGGTATATTCTCAATCTGAGGTCCTGTAATATAGTTTTCTACCTTAACATCATTTCTCGTGAATTCATAGAAATCATGAATATCAGGATTAAGCCAGAATGTAGGAGCATCATATGTAGGTCTTTCAATTAGTTCCTTGATAAGAGGAACATGTCTATCATAAATATGTGCATCCGCAATCACGTGAACAAATTCACCCACTCTCATATCACAAACCTGTGCAAGCATATGAATAAGTACGGAATACTGAACTACATTCCAGTTATTTGCAGCGAGCACATCCTGTGAACGCTGATTAAGAATAGCGTTAAGAGTAAGTTTATCATCACCTTTTTTCTGAGTAACATTAAAAGTCATGCTGTATGCACAAGGATAGAGATTCATCTCATGAAGATCCTGATGCACATAAATATTAGTCATGATACGACGGCTAAAAGGATTGTTCTTAAGATCATATATAACCCTGTCAACCTGGTCCATCATACCTTCTTTGTATTGATGCTTAACACCAAGCTGATAGCCATAAGCCTTACCAATGGAACCATCCTCGTCAGCCCATTCATCCCAGATATGTGAATGAAGGTCGTTGATGTTGTTGGATTTTTGTTGCCATATCCAGAGTATCTCATCAGTTGCAGACTTAAGAGCAGTCTTTCTAAGTGTAATTAAAGGAAACTCCTTGCTTAAATCGTATCTGTTAACAACTCCAAACTTTTTAATAGTATATGCAGGTGCGCCATCCTCCCAATGAGGTCTAACCTTCTCTCCTTCGGTACTTGTACCGTTCTCAAGAATATCCTTGCACATATTAATAAAAACTTGATCAGCGTAGCTCATTATAATTCCCCATTCTTTATATTTTTGAAATTTCAAGTTAACATAATTGATTTACATAAAATTTAGTTATGTTAATCATTCAAAAAGAAAACATGCAATTTGCAGGTTCAGAACCTGCAATCTTTCCATTTGTTATGTTAACTAAATCATCATTTATACCTTTATACTCATCTTCTTTTACAACTATTTCAGAAGACACGTTATCAAGATACTCTGATGAAAGAACTCTGATGCTCTTCTCTCTGAAATACTGAGATACCTTTGCATCAAAATTATATGCATATGTATATTTTACTTTTATAGCCTTTTCCTCGGATATAAAAGTGCTTTTATCTATTGCATCTTTGAGACTCTCAGAATATGCTCTGACAAGTCCTCCGGTCCCAAGAAGTGTTCCACCAAAATACCTGGTTACTACACAGAGAATATCTGTTAATCCTTCTCTTTGCAGTATCTCAAGCATCGGTCTTCCTGCAGTACCTGAAGGTTCTCCATCATCACTGCACTTATAGTCATTACCATCATCACCTAATATGTAAGCATAGCAATGATGTCTTGCATCAAAATACTTCTTTTTTTCTGCCTTCAATATCTCTGTTATCTCATCTTGATTGCTTACCGGGAAAAGATGACATATGAATTTAGACTTTTTTTCTATATATAGGCCTTCTTCGGCAATGCTTATTTTTTTCATTCGAAAACTCCGTATATTATTCTAACAAAACAAGGTGATTATTACAATTTATATCCAAGAATTTATATCTATTAATTTTGTTAACAAAAAACACATTATATGGTATTATATATACTTGATTAAGAATGTATATATATAAGAAATAAGAATCACTAAAATATATGCCTATATCCCTTACTAATCCAATAAAATAGGCAATCACGGAGTAGAAAATGAATTTTTCAAAACTAGGAATTAAGAAAACTTTACGACAGATGAAATCTAAGGGTGTCAAAATCGGCAACCTTTTTAAAGTATCTTTCCTACAGATACTATTCATCGGTTCTATTACAGGATGCGTATTATTAGCATGTATAGGACTCGGTGCTTTTAACGGAATCTTATCAAGTGCTCCCGAGGTAAACGAATTCGATCTAATCCCCACAGGATATGCAACTGTAGTATATGATGCAGAAGGTCACGAAATGACCAAGCTCGTCGCTTCCAATTCCAACAGAAGTTACGTTACGATTGATAAAATACCTCAATACCTCGCTGATTCATTCGTAGTTATCGAGGATAAACGTTTTTACAACCATAACGGTATTGATATTATGGGTATTATCGCTGCAGCAGCAGAAGGTATCAAAAACAGAAACTTCCATCGTGGTGCTTCCACTATTACACAGCAGTTGATTAAAAATAATGTATTTACAGAGACCTGGGTTAATGAAGGTGAAGGTTTTGCAAAGTACAAACGTAAAATTCAGGAACAGTATCTTGCTCTCGAAGTCGAGAAGAAAATGTCCAAATCCCAAATTCTTGAGTACTATATGAATACCATCAACCTGGGACAGAGCACACTCGGAGTACAGGCTGCATCTCAGCGTTACTTCGGTAAACCTGTATATCAGCTTACAATATCTGAAAGCGCTGTTATAGCTGGCATTACTAAGAACCCCTACAAATTCAATCCAATCACTCATCCCGAAGAAAATTCCGACAGACGTGACTCGATACTCAAGGCTCTTCGCGACCAAGGATATATCACTCAGGAAGAATTCGTTGAAGCTATGGCTGATGACGTATATTCCAGAATCAAAAAATACAATGACGTAGCTGTTAACCAAAATGTAAACTCATACTTCGTTGATGAATTAACCGATCAGGTAGCAAATGACCTAGTGGAAATTGCCGGTTACGATGAGGATATGGCATATAAGATGCTCTATTCAGGCGGTCTTAAAATATACTCAACACAGGATCCTGAGATTCAGGGATACTGCGATGAAGTATTTGCCAATGATGAGTATTTTGGAGGCGCTCCCAGATATTTGCTTGATTATCAGTTAACAATCGAGCATGAAGATGGGTCACTTGAAAACATCTCAAAAGAGATGTACAAGGAATGGTACAAAGAAAACGTTAACAGAAACTTCGATTTAGTATTCAATACCGAAGAAGAAGCTCTTGAAGCTATAGAAAATTATAAAGCTGCTATTATGGGTGAAGGAGACGAGGAAAGAGCTGAAAACTATACACTCACTCCTCAGCCCCAAGCTTCCATTACTGTAATGGATCAGCATACCGGATATGTTCTTGCAATGGTAGGTGGACGTGGTCAGAAGCTTGCAAGTAAGACGCTTAACAGAGCTTCCGATACAGTTAGACAGCCCGGTTCAGTATTTAAAGTACTCTCTACTTACGCACCCGCGATTGATGCTTGCGGATTTACTCTCGCTAATGTTCAGGATGATGCTCCATTCACATATACCAATGGTCGTCCTATTTCGAACTGGTATGGACAAAGCTATAGAGGTATCTGTTCAGTTAGAACAGGTATTGTACAGTCTCTTAATATTGTAACCGTTAAGGTACTTACACAGATAACTCCTCAGATGGGTTACAATTATTTACTCAATTTCGGTTTCACTACATTGGTTGATAGAGAAGTTACAAGAGACGGTCAAGTAATGAGTGATATTAACCAGGCACTTGCTCTTGGTGGTATCACACATGGCGTTACCAATATGGAGACTACTGCAGCATACGCCGCTATAGCTAATGATGGTATATATAACAGACCTGTATTGTATTCCAAGATAACTGACTCAGATGGAAATATTATTATTGATAATTCTATTCCTGATTCACATCGAGTTCTCCGAGAGACAACAGCATTCTTACTTACAAGTGCTATGCAGGATGTTGTTAGTTACGGTACCGGACATGATTGTTACTTCCCCGGTATGCATATAGCAGGTAAAACAGGAACTACTTCATCATATAATGATATTTGGTTTGCAGGATATACTCCTTACTATACCGCTACTGTATGGGTTGGATATGATAATAATATTGATCTTCCCGGTAGTCAGCATACACTTAATAAGATTATCTGGAAGCAGTGTATGTCTAGAATACATGCCAACCTTCCTGATCAGGAATTTGACAGACCTAATGGCATAACACAGTGCGCAATATGCTCGCTCTCAGGAAAACTTCCCAATCCAGGGTTATGTGATGAGCATATTCGTACAGAATACTTCGAGGAAGGCACAGAGCCAATAGAAACATGCGATATTCATTACAAGGGTACTGTATGTGCATACGATGGCAAGATTGCATGTGACGGATGTCCTTTCAAGACCGATGGCGTTGCTCAACTTCCTCTTGTAGAAGCACCCGAGCTTGACTATGGTCAGCAATCTGAATTAAAGGATAATCACTGCTGTCATAATGCACAGTTCTTCGCACAGCCTAATTATCAAGATATAATCAACCAGCAGATGTGGGAAATTAATTCCAGATAGAAAAATTAGAACTAAAAAAGTAGGGTGTCTGAATTAATTCAGACACCTTTTTTACTTGATTCTCAACTAAACAAACTATACATAAATATAATAAATAGATTAATAAATATAAATGAAAAAAATAGGGCGTATATTACGTCCTATTTTTATCTTAAATTATTCTTTAATTGTCGTCCTTCTGTTCTGCATCATCAGTATTTGTATCTGCTGATGTATCATCTGTGGGAGAAGTATCTGTAGATTCTGTATTGTTCATATCAACGTACTCTTCGTACTCACCCATATCATTAAGTACCATCGGTACAATCTCTACATACTCAGCAAAGATGTAAGCCGCTTTGTCATCATATTTGATTTTAACCCACTCTGAATTATCAGTAGATAATACTTCGTAGTCAAAGCCCTTATATGCTGATCCAAGACGATCATAATCTGTACCGGGTCCTGAACGAACGTTAACGTTGTCTTCAATTATTCTCGCACGATTGACAATCTCAATCTTAACTTCTTCTCTCTGCTTTTCTATCTGTAATTCTAACTCCTCTTCAGATATTTGTTCCTTCTTAGGGAGATAAAAGTTATTGTCCTCTGCAACTTCCTTTGGCCTTACGGCTATACGGATTATACAGAACAATATCGCGATAGAAAGGCATATGATAACTCCTATCATTAAAGAAGTACGGGTTGTCTTATCGAGCAAACCTTTTTTACTCATATATGCCTCAATTATTTCAAGTATTCTATATCTTAGAATATTAAAAATCTAGTTTAACAGATTAGATATATAACTAATTACTCTTTTACTTAGAAGCCTCAAAAGAAATCTTCTCGGTAAAAGGATCTTCCATTCCTTCATAAAGAAGAGAAATGGTTATAGTTCCATGGACAGTTCCATTCTCGTCGAAGTATCCTTCCATGGTAATCTGATACTTACCTGTATCATCGGCTACTCCAAAGAGATCCTTGGAAAGATTACCTTCGAAGTCATCATCTGTTACTTCAATCTTGAAAGCTCTTGTCTCGTCAGGAATCAAATCACCTGATGATCTCTTATTCTCGTCACCCCAATCAGCGTAAGTAACAAAGTCTTTATTGTTTAATCTCTGATAATCGAAGAAGTCACCCATGTATACGATTAAATCCCATGCAGCAGGTGTGGTATCTCCAGTAGAATCATCATAGATAGCTAAAGCAAATTCTTCTTCTGTTTCATCTGTATATAAATCTTCTTCGTTTACTGTAACACCCTTTGAACTAAGGTAAGCTACAAGACCAGCTGCTCCGGATGTTGAATCAACCTTACTTGTACCATGATAGCTGCCATAGTAATCAGATATTCCATCATAAGCATCATCATTGGAACCAAATGAAGAAAATATCGAAGGTGTTGAAGGAGTTCTTCCAGTTACCTTTGGAACAACAACTAATAAAACTACTGCAATAATAACTGCAAGTAAGAATAATAATATACCAATAACAAGGACGACGATAACTGCAATTAAGCATCCCTTACCCTTCTTCTTGGGCTTATCTGCATTCTTAGCCTTCTTATCAGCCTTAGCATTAGCCTTGGGAGCAGGAGCAGGTGCCGGAGTAGGTGCTGCTGCAGGTGCCGGAGCTGGAGCGGGAGTAGGAGCTGCTACAGGTGTAGGAGCAGGTGCTTCTTCTTTCTTCTCTTCTACAGGAGCAGGTGCAGGAGTCTCTTCCTTATTAACCTCAACTGCAGGTGCAGGAGTTTCTTCTTTCTTTTCTTCTACAACAGGTGTAGGCGCTGCTGCAGGTGCCTCTTCCTTCTTCTCCTCTACGGGTGCAGGAGCAGGTGTCGCTGAAGGTGCAGGAGCACTTGCCTCTCTAACCACTTTAGTACCACACACTGAGCAAAAAGCAGCGTTATCATCAAGCTTATTTCCACATGTAGAACAATACATTTCTTTTCTCCTTTAAACACATAATTAACTTGAAAAAAGTTCAATTACACACTCAATAATTATATCATTTCAGTAGGCTTTAATACAACAAGATTTATTGACAATTTTAACTTTATTTGTTAATATAACTAAGTTGCAATTCTAAAGAATAAGCAATGATGCTGCTATGGCTCAGTAGGTAGAGCGTCGCATTGGTAGTGCGGAGGTCACGGGTCCGATTCCCGTTAGCAGCTTGCGCGTTATGCACGAGGCAAATACACGAAAAAATAAGCACGATGCAAATTTATTTGCAATCGTGCTATTTTTTATGTGGATTTGACGACGCACGCGATGAAATAAATGCGTAGCATTTATGAATGAGTGCGTGCCTCGTGCATAAAGCGCATCAGATGCTGGCTTTCCTTGTGATTTGCACTCTCTTACTTCACCTTCCAACTCATATACGATGCGCCCAAATTCTCCCTACTAATCTCTTTAAACCACTTCATAGTAGCGTATCTCTTGCCCTTGCTCGTATAATTCTTATACAGCTCATCATATTTATCTTTATCTATCTCTTCATGCTTAGAATCATAATACGTATAGCTATCTCCATTATCTCCACTCACACACTTACAAGATACAACATCTCTCAACCCAAGCCTATTATTGGAAAATACCATCAAACCATACTCATCTTCATATTCCTTATCACCTAACTTGGTCGAAGCATTGGTTAAATATAACCATGTATCATTATTGACTATATAACAAAACATATAATCATATTTATAAAAAGCAGGTGAATGAGGATATGTATTATCCGGATTAAGAAGGTCAGGTGTATTTACTGCTTTAACAGAGCCATCTCCCTGTAACTCGTATATTACTGAATATGATGTCTTATCTTCTCCAGCATATCCTGACTTGATTATCTCAAGATGTTCATCTTTATCAAGATCTGTAATTGCATAGTACCATTCATCCAAAACTACTTTTTCGTAGCCTTCGCCCATATCTATTTCGTTAGAGTTCCAAACATCTTGATTTGCATAAAAGACCTCTAATTCAGCCATTTTTATATTATTATCAACACTATAATCGTAATCATTAACCTTGTAATATAATTGATCTTCATAGGAGTACAGATACAAAGACTTTTCATCTTCGCTTAAATGAACTGAATAATCCCTAGCAGAGGCATTGTCCTTGCTATTGTTATATATTTCAATCTCCTTTTTATTCTCATCATTTGAATAAAAATGAATGTCTTCTTTTACCTTCAAATAGTAATCTTCATAATAATCCGTATATCCTAATCTGGTATATCTCTCGTAATTATATATTGATGTTATATTCTTATCATTATAAAACTTAATATATTCTCCTGAATCAGGATTTATCCAAGTTCCGGCCAACTTGGTATATAAATCAAACTCTTTGGAAGATGACGACTGAAAAGGTTCATCACTTGGCTTATTAGTCAAATCATCCCAGTATTTCTTTTCCACTACGCTCTTTTCATCATAACGTTTATCCTCTTGTTTTTTCAAAACCAATGCCAAAATAAAAGACACGATGGAAACAACCACAATTATGATTCCAAAAACAGCCAAAGCTTTTAATAATTTCTTTCCAAACTCTTTCATGTATATACCTCATCAAACTAAAACAAGTATAACACAGTCTTTAAAACAATATCTACATACGTTCTTATCTACCAGTATGTATATTACACGTCCAATCCAGCTTTCTTTTATGGAATAACAAATATATAGAATAACTTATTCAAATACATAAAAAAGCCCACCCTGTTACCAAGGTGGGCAATATGTCTTATAAAAGATTTAAGATTACTTCATCTCAAGTTCTGACCATGAATCAGCAGGAACGAATGCGATGTATGTCTTACCAGTGTTAAGCTTAATCTCATCTCCTGATGACTTGTAGTAGTAATGTGTGATACCTTCGGGAGTCTTCTTTGACCATGTGATAGGAACTGCAACACCCTTTGTGAGATAGTAACCTTCATGTGATGTTGAGTCTGTTACGTTGTATGTAAGGTATCCGTTAGGATCAAGCTGTGTGAATGAGATACACTCAAGAATAACATTAGTAAAACTTGTAGTTTTATTGTCATCAAGAGGATCGATGTGAGCCTGACCATACTCGTAGTACTCATAAACCTTCTTGTCAGCATTGTACTTAAGCTGTGACTTGTTATGAGGGAAAGGAAGGTCGATCTGCTTAACAGCCTTAGCATCTGATGCATCTGCAAGCTTGTTGTCTCCCTTAGAGAACTCCCAGTGCTTTCCTTCATAGTACTTATTGTACTCTGTATCATATCCGGCCTTCTTAATTCTATCAATAAGACCGTCAAAACTCTTACCGGTGTTAGGGTTAGTATACTTTTCTGATGTTACATACTCTGTAAACTCTGTAGCCTTACCATTGGAGAATCTAGCAAATCCGCCTGATAAGTTGTTAGCATAAGGCATAGCAAGGTAATCGTTGATGTAGAAAGGACCACCGTCGTGGATAAGAATTGCATTCCACTCACCTGAAAGCATAACGTTGGTAGTACGTGTAGATCTGATACTTCCGAACTGCTCAAGGTTCTCCCAATCCTTAACGAGACACATAAGTCTTGTAACTCTTCCGTTAGCTGTTGAGTTCATAAGCTCATATACAACATCTGCAGAGTTAACTCCGTAGTGATCAAGAGCTGTAAGCTCGTTATCTACCATTACTGCGATAGGACGCTGATTCTCAAGCTTCTCATCAATACACTTGTTAGTAAGTTCACTTCTGTAGAATACTTACTTGGAATCAAGAAGATCGTCTTCGTCATCAGCTTCTACTGTATCAGGAGTCTCAACTGCGCCGGGATCTTCCTCTCCGCCACCATTGTTAAGAACATCTCCGCCGATTTCAATTACGTTAGGCTCTTTCTCGCCGTTATCACATGCTAATGTAAATGTAAGCAATGTAGATGCAAGTGCAATTGAAATGCCTGCCTTTTTAATATTTCTTAAATTCATTTTTATATCCTCTCCTAAAAGATTATAACAACATACAAAATTTATTTTACCATCTTACTTCAAAAAATAAAAGATGTTTTTTTATTTATTCGCAATCCCTTGTATATCTGGCTTTTTCATACAATACATTTAGTTCATGCATATCTTCATTATACTTGTTACGCATATCCTCTTCTCTCTCCCTCGGTGTATGGAAAAGCTTAAGTTCATAGCCTTTTTTTGCCTTCTTTTCGACGTACTTTTTATACTTTTTCCTTATCTTACCCAGTTTTTCATTATTTCTTGTTCTTTCAATTTTTATGTTTTCCCTAACCTCAACCATATCGTTGACCTCAACCTCAAGACCAGCATGCTCTCGCTTCATGAGGAAGAACTTAATAATGGATATAACAATTTTCACGAACAAAAAGATGATAAAAGCTAAAGCGAGTACATATACAACTGCAGAAATAACATCAACTACAGGGTTTGATTTCTTCTCATACATAAACTGATTCATCAGATTATCTGTACCTACGCCATCACTGGATTGGCCAATGAAATTCATCAAAAGCAAATATGCATATATTATGCCATAGATAACCCAAGTGATACCCTTAATACAGTATAACGAAGCTTGAATCAATATAGGATCAAGCGCATCGACTTTAACCAATATCATTACAACTGCTGATATCACGATAAAGATAAAAGCCATTCGGCTGCCGCTTTTTATGATATCCCTATAGGGCATCTTATCGTCCTTCTCTTTTTCGACAGCTATTAAAAATGCTCCTGTAAAGAAAAGTCTCAGATAAAAAGCGATAAAGTATATCATTCCAAGAATAAAGAAAAGCGTGCTGAGTCTTGCAAGATCAAGAATCTCTGTTACAACATATCCTATTACAGGAACAACTACGAAAAAGATAGGAATATCAGCAAATCCCTCTTCAGAATCAAAAGCTTTATGCCTAATATTTAGTGCAGCGAATACAAGGAATAAAAAGCCTGCTATAACCTTTTCTTCAAAAGGAAGAGGTATAAAAAGATATATACCAAAAGTAATCAGATGAATAATTGTATAGACAATAAGATGTAATCTGGTAAGCCTAATCAAAAACGAATACAAGATTACAGCAAGCAAAAGACATGCTGACAAAACAGTAGGATAGCTTTTTATAGTTAATCTGGCTACCCACTCCAATGAGAGTATGAAAACAAAGATCATTATGGAATTGAATATTTCTGACAGATAATAATACTTTTTAACGCTCATAATTCACATTCCAAAAAACTATATCAGGGTCATTATCACCTAGTTGACCGCTACTCGATTGAGCCATAGTGGGTACAATCATTTTTACCTTATAACCATCTTTCCTTAACGCATCAAACTTATCATAGAAAGAGTTCTTAACAAGGTTAGAAACTATAACAAATTCGTTGTAATCCTTACTCTTAACTACATTATCTGCGATAACTTCATCAAAAGGATTACTCTGAATCGAGGCATCAATTCGCGCAAGTGCCATATCAATATTTCTGATATGTGCTTCATCACAGCCGGACTCGATGTTGACGAATTCCTTAGTCTCATAATCAACAGCATTAGAATATAGCGCACAGGGAATATGTGCTGATATAAAATGATCACATAAGCAGGATGCAATTCTTATCGCACCTTCAGCTATATCATCCTTGTATCTATTGGTATTAACATCAATATTTAAAAGCACGTTAACATTCTTACGATTAGTGGTATTGAATGTATTGACGTACATATCTTCATTACGCGCTGTTGCTTTCCAGTTAATATACTTAATTGGATCGTAAGGCTGGTATTCTCTGACTGAATTAAATTCAAAAGGATCTTCTTCAAGTCTAATTCGATGAATGATATCTCCCGTCATTCGAATAGCATCTTCAGGAATCTCATTCATTGGTATCCTGTAAGGAAGCACCAATACACCAACTTTTCTCTTAGCATCTGCAAACATATTTCTGTTAAGAAAGATGTCTTTACATATTATGTCAACCGATGAGATATTAAAATCCCCTCTTTTTGAAGCTGTAAAATCATATTTTCTCGTAATCTTTTGAAAAGGCCGACACGAAAAATACTCATTCCTGTAATACAAATCAGTAACGGATGAGTTGCTCTCTTTTTTAAATATAAAACTTCTTGTAATGGAAAACTTAACCTGAATCGCAGGAAGCGGAAGCCATTTATCGTTTTTAACAACTTCAATAAGAGTATTCCTGTCGCCCTCTCTGACGACATTCTCTTTGAAATCTATCGTAACGTCAAAGCCCTTATGCCAATACTTTTTATAGACTAAGCTTTGAACAACGTAAAATGCGACTCCGATCAAGAGTACAATCAATAATCTCATCTTATCTTACGTCAAACTTCTCACTGGGTACAGGTACCGCGTTAACAATAGTTTTTAAATGGTTTCTGCCGGAATTAACATCTTTTCTGTTAATGAATAACATACGATGTAAGAATACACTCGGGGCGAGTGCCTTTATATCATCAGGAAGCACATAGTCTCTTCCGTTAATAAGAGCCATTGCTTTTGATGCCTTTAACAGTGCAAGCGAACCACGAGGTGATACACCCATATAAACGGATGAATCCTTTCTTGTCGCTTCGCTAAGCTTTGCAATATATTCTATAAGATCCGGATGAATAAAAATATCATTCAAAAGATTTCTGAGCGCCACAATTACATCGAGACTTACGACACTCTCGACTTCTTTTAAAGGCTCATTATTCTCGAATCTCTTGAGCATGGTAACTTCTTCATCAAGAGATAATTCGCCAACGGATAATCTCATCATGAATCTATCAAGTTCTGCTTCGGGAAGAGGAAAAGTACCTGTCGTCTCAACAGGGTTCTGGGTAGCTATAACAAAGAAAACATCCTCGAGTCTTCTTGTCTCTCCATCTACAGTAAACTGTCTCTCCTGCATAGCTTCAAGGAGTGCTGACTGTGTACGAGGAGTTGCTCTGTTAATCTCATCAGCTAAAAGAATGTTGGTCACGATAGGGCCCTTAACATACTTAAAGCTCTCTTTCGCTTTGTCATAGATATTAAGACCTACAATATCTGCAGGCAATAAATCCGGTGTAAATTGTATACGTGAAAACTTTGAATCGACACTGACAGACAATGTCTTGGCAAGCATTGTCTTACCGGTTCCAGGTAAGTCCTCTAAAAGAACATGTCCGTCAGCAATCAGACATACAAGAATCTTATCGATAAGATCTTCCTTACCGACAATTACTTTTGAGATATTACTCTTAATCAGGTCAATCTTGTTCTTAGCTTCATTAATATCCATAACCCCTCCATATCCAATTAACCCCAATATATTTAACTAATATAACACAAAATTGTTAATTATTCGTGATGAACATCGCATCTCCGAACGAGAAGAATCTGTATCTTTCCTTAACAGCTTCTTCATAAGCTTTAAGAACATTCTCTCTTCCGGCCAATGCAGATACAAGCATAATAAGTGTGGACTCAGGAAGATGGAAATTGGTGATAAGGCAATCAAGCACCTTAAACTTATATCCGGGATAGATAAAAATACTCGTATCTTTGCTCTCTGCTCTTACAGTGCCATCTTCATTCGCGGCAGATTCTATGGTTCTGCAACTGGTAGTTCCAACACAGATTATTCTGCCTCCGTTCTTCTTAGTCTCATTAATGATATCAGCTGTTTCCTTGGTAACCTGATACCATTCGCTATGCATATGATGATCAAGAATATTATCTTCCTTTACAGGTCTAAAAGTACCAAGGCCTACATGTAATGTAACATAAGCAATCTTGACGCCCTTATCCTCAATCTTTTTAAGTAACTCATTAGTAAAATGAAGGCCTGCAGTAGGTGCTGCAGCCGAGCCATCATACTTAGCATATACAGTCTGATATCTCGTCTTATCCTGAAGTTTATGTGTGATATAAGGAGGAAGAGGCATCTCTCCTAACTTATCAAGAATCTCTTCCCATATACCCTCAAATGAGAATCTGATGATTCTATTGCCCTCAGGAGTTATGTCAACCACTTCACTCCTAAGCAACCCATCACCATAAGAAAACTTATATCCTATCTTAGCTTTCTTACCTGGCTTAACAAGGCATTCCCAATCCATGTCGGAAAGTCTCTTAAGAAGTAAAAACTCAACACTCGCTCCCGTGCCTTCTCTCACACCAAATAGTCTCGCAGGGATAACCTTGGTATTATTTAGTACTAAGCAGTCTCCTTCATTTAAGAAGTTGATAATGTCACTGAAGTGATGGTGCGAAAACTCTCCTGTATCTTTATTCAGTTTAAGCAATCTTGAAGAAGATCGATCAGCAAGCGGATCCTGAGCTATCAGTTCTTCAGGAAGATCATAGTAAAAATCTGATTTCTTTAATTCCATATAATTATAAGCAGGATGCGTATGTACTGTTCCTGAAGCGGCCTTTGGCGAAAGTCGGCACTTAGCGAGGAGGAGTGAAAACGAACTTCGAGCTTAGTGATCCGCTACTTGAGCCAACGAGTGAGAACGTGCCGCGGAAGGAATTGTACTTGCGCATCCGATCCATATACTTAATTACATATTTTTAATGAATGAGATATATCCACGATATGTTTCGTAGATGTCCGCCTTGCTGGTTGCTTCGTAAGGAGCATGCATATTAAGAACTGCAACACCGCAGTCAATTACGTTCATGCCATACTTAGCAAGCATGTATGCTATTGTTCCGCCACCGCCTAAATCAACCTTTCCAAGTTCAGCAAGTTGGAACTGTACATCATCCTTTGCAAAGATGCTTCTAATCTTTCCAAGATATTCAGCATTGGCATCATTAGATCCTGATTTGCCTCTCGCACCTGTGAACTTGCAAAGTACAAGTCCGCGTGAAAGATATGCAACATTCTTCTTATCAAAGCTTGATGAATATGAAGGATCGAATGCACTGGATACATCGCTTGATAACATATTGGAGTTAGCAAGCATTCTCTTAAGCTTAATCTCAGAATAATTATCACAGAGGTTTAAAAGTTCTGCCATTACATTTTCAAAAAGTTGTGACTGCATACCTGTAGCGCCTACAGAACCAATCTCTTCCTTGTCTGTAAGAATGCAAACCGCAGTTCTCTTAACCTTCTTAACCCTGAACATAGCCTTATACGAAGGAAATGCACATACTCTGTCATCCTGGCCATATCCCAGAACCATTGAGCGATCGAAACCGGCTTCTCTTGCTCTACCTGCAGGTACTATCTCGAGTTCTGCTGATAAGAAATCTTCTTCCTCGATATCATAGTACTTCTTCAAAATATCAAGTACAGACTTTTTAACAGCATCTTTTTCATCTTTATCTTCTTTTTCAGTCTTTTTAGCAGATGCTTTCTCAGTCTTTGAAATAGGCTTATTTCCAATGATTATATCAAGTGCTTCGCCTTCGATAACCTTGGCAGCCTTTTTCTCAAGTTGTTCCTGAGAAAGGTGGATCAAAAGATCTGAGATAAAAAATACAGGATCCTCATCCTCTTCGCCAAGATTAATGATTACCGTTGTTCCATCCTTTTTAGCTACTACACCGTGAATAGCAAGAGGAATAGTTACCCACTGATACTTCTTGATACCGCCGTAATAATGTGTATCAAGATAAGCAAGACCTGAGTCCTCATAGAGAGGATTAGCCTTAACATCAAGACGAGGAGAATCGATATGTGCACCGAGAATATTTACACCATCTTCAAGCTTATCTGAACCAACATTCATCATAATGATGGACTTATTCATCTTAACTGAATATACCTTATCTCCGGCTTTTAATTTCTTACCGGACTTAATAACCTTGTTGATATCAACATATCCTTCTTTTTCAATATCATTAACAATGCGGTCAACGCATTCTCTCTCAGTCTTACACTCAGAGATGAAATCAATATATTCTTTTGAAAACTTATCAAGTTCTTTTAACTGTGTCGCATTGTATTTATTCCATATGCTTTTGTTTTCCATAGTTACTCTCCCTTTCATTTTTTTTAACATTTCTTTCATGAATAACAGCAAATATGATAAATAATAGTATTAAAAGGAACAACAATATTAATCCTATTACTGCTACGTCTAACGTAATACCGATTATTCCCATAAAGAGCCAACCCAAAACTAAAAACAATAAATAGGATGATGCACTCAATCCAAATCGATTGTTTTGTAAAATATATATCCATAATATTTCAGATAAGATAAAAAACATAGATTAGCTCTTATAATGCCTCTTACTTAATTAGCTTCTTATATCAACATCCAATTTATACTTCAAGTTTCCAAGAATCTTCTTAACATATTTATCTACTGAATCTGCCTCGAAGTCTTCTTCGCCGGGAGTGAATGTAATTGAGAACGCAAGACTCTTCTTATCAGCAGGAATATTCTCGCCTTCGTATACGTCGAAGAGTTTAACACCTGTAATGTACTTACAAGCACCCTTAATAGCTTCTTCTACAGCGCCACATGATAAATCCTTGTTCATGAGTAATGCAAGGTCTCTGTTGACTGCAGGGAACTTGGAAAGAGGCTTAAATGTTGCCTTAGTATCAAGCGCATAGAGATAATCAAGATCAATCTCGCAAATAAAAGCCTGTGCTCTAAGATCAAGTTTCTCAGCAACTTCGTATGCAACTTTTCCAAGATATCCTATCTCCTTATCGCCATGCTTAATTACTGCTGTCTGATAAGGATGTAAGAATGTCTTTTCAGCCTTCTCATATGTGAACTCTGTGAAGAATGAGGCAGCTACAGCATTAACAATACCCTTAAGAGCATAGAAATCATACTTATCACCAAAAATAGAGATACAAAGCGTCTGCTTCTCTTCAGGATACTCTGTCAAAGGTAATGACTTAGGAATGAATCTTGAAGCTATCTCGAAAAGCTTACCTTCAAGATTGCCCTTCTTCTGGTTTCTTGATACAGCATGAAGCATCGAAGGAACTAGTGTGGTTCTCATAATTGATAAATCTTCATTGATAGGATTAAGAATCTTAATGGCCTGTCTCTCAGGAGCATCTTGAGGTAAATTCAAAAGATCAAAATCCGAAGGTGAATAGAATGAATAATGAATACACTCATATGCACCCTTAGCGCATAAGTCTTTCTTAAGCTTAAGTTCTTTCTTCTGCTTTAATGAAAGGCCACCCATTGTTACCTGTGCATCAGGAAGGAATGTATCAACGATATGATCATAACCATACATTCTGATTACTTCTTCTGCTACATCAGGATAAGACTCCATATCTTCTCTGTAAGCAGGAATCATAAGAGTCAACTCATCTCCGTTAACCTTGGGATCAAATGATAAGTTCTTAAGAATCTTAACAATCTCATCTGTAGGTACTTCGATGCCAAGTACTCTATTAACCTTGGCAATGCTTACCTTCATCTCCTTAGGCTCAATTGAGTTACCTGTATTCACATCTACATGAGTGCATGATACTTTACCACATTCTAATTCTTCTACGAGATGAAGAGCTCTCTTCATAGCATTGAATGTTGAATACTCATCAACACCCTTCTCGTACTTAGCGGAAGCATCTGTTCTCTTACCAAGCGCTCTTGATGTCTTTCTGATATTGTCTCTAGCGAACTTAGCAGACTCGAAAAGTACTTCTTTTGTAGTATCTCTAATCTCAGAATTAAGACCACCCATAACACCTGCAATAGCTACAGGCTTAACACCATCGCAAATTACAAGATTATTATTGGTTAATTCATATTCCTGTTCATCAAGAGTTACGATCTTTTCTTTATCTTCTGCTCGTCTTACTACAATCTTATTTCCTTCAATGTAATCGCAGTCAAAAGCATGCATGGGCTGACCCATTTCAAGGGATACATAGTTTGTAATATCAACCATGTTGGAAATAGGCATCTGTCCAACCAAAGCAAGTCTTCTCTGCATCCAAAGAGGAGATTCTTTAATAACTACATCATGAACATAATGTCCGATATATCTGGGGCAGATATCCTGCGCCTTAACTTCTACAGTAAAGCCATCCTTTGTAACGCTGTCCTCATGATACTCAAGTGAAGGTGCCTTGTATTCTCTGTTAAGAACAGCAGCAACTTCCCTGGCAATACCTGTAATGCACTGGCAATCAGGTCTGTTAGCTGTAATAGATACATCAAAAATAAAATCATCAATACCAACGATGGGCTTAACATCTGCACCAATTTCACAGTCATCTGATAATTCAAGTAATCCATTATATGATGCACCGGGATACATACCATCTGATACACCGATTTCAACACCGGAGCAAAGCATACCTTCGGAATCAATACCACGAAGCTTGCCCTTCTTAATCTTCATAACACCTTCTACAGTCTTATGATCCTTTGCTGTAGCAAGTACTGATGCACCATCAAGAGCAACGGGGAACTTTTTACCTGCTACTACATTATCTGCGCCACAGCAAATCTGAAGTAATTCAGGCTGACCAACATCTACCTTGCAAACATGAAGATGTGTATCAGGAATGGGCTCACATTCTTTTACAAGACCAACTACTACTCCTGATATGTCTTTACCAATCTCAATTACTTCTTCTACTTCGAATCCACAAGAGAAAAGCTTCTCCTCAAGGACTGAAGGAGTGATATCATTAATATCTACATATTCTTTTAACCAACTTAAGGGTACTAACATTTTTTTAACCTCTCATATTCAAACAAAAATTCTTATAGAAAATTATTAGGAAACTAGTTTAGTGTTTTTCTAAAACATATTCCAAATTATTAGTTATCATCAATCTGCTTAAGAACATTTAAGTCGGATTCAAATAATAACTTGATATTGTTGATACCGTACTTAAGCATTGCTGTTCTCTCGATACCGATACCGAATGCAAGACCTGAGTATTCTTCAGAATCAATACCGCAGTTTTCAAGAACCTTCTTGTTAACGATACCTGCACCAAGAATCTCTATCCAACCTGTACCCTTGCAAAGCTTACAACCCTTTCCGCCACATTCGAAGCAGCTAACATCTACTTCTACAGAAGGCTCTGTAAAGGGGAAGTATGAAGGACGAAGTCTTGTTGTTGTCTCTTCACCATAAATCTTCTTAACGAAATTATCAAGCATACCCTTGAGGTCGCAAAGTGTAATCTTCTTATCAACTACTAGACCTTCCATCTGAGTAAACATAGGTGAATGTGTTGCATCATCATCTGATCTAAATACTTTTCCGGGTGAGAGAATCTTGATAGGAGGCTTGGTATTCTCCATAACATGAATCTGACCCGAAGAAGTCTGTGTACGAAGTAAAAACTCGGGAGATAAATAAAATGTATCCTGCATATCACGAGCGGGGTGATCTGCGGGAGTATTAAGAGCTGTGAAATTGTAATAATCGTTCTCAATCTCTGTGCCTTCGTAGATAGTAAATCCCATACCTGCGAACACATCAATAAGCTGATTGCGCATCTGAGTAATAGGATGAAGATTACCCTTTGCTTCTTCATCAGCATCGATAGTTACATCTATCTTTTCTTTCTCATATCTAAGCTTTAATTCTTTTTCCTTCATCTTCTTATCAAGATCTTCGAAGACTTCGGTTGCCCAGTTCTTGAGTTCATTAACCTGCTTACCGAATTCAGCTCTGTCCTCGGCAGCAATATTCTTCATCTCTTTCATAAGCTGACCAATCTCACCGGTCTTAGAATCAAGGAACTGCTTTCTAAGTTCAAAAGCTGTTGCTCTTGAAGTAGCCCTTTCTTCGATTCCAGTAAGAATCGCCTGTTTAATCGTACTTAATTTCTCGTTCATATCTATCTCCTTTCAAATCAAGTAGGAAGATTCATCTTCATACTCGTCGCACCGCCCACATGCTTCGAAGAAGCAAATTTCCTAACGCGGGCGTGTGCATATAAAAAATCCCGTAAGAATCTATCTTACGGGACGAATTATCGCGGTACCACCCATATTCATTAGTTAACATAAAATTTCTTTATGTAAACCAATGCTCTCATTTCAGTTAACGCCTTATTACGTGCAAACCTACTATTGTGTAATTCAGAAAATAACATACACCTAATGTTCAATCTGCAAGCTCCGGTGTGAAATTAATCAATAATCAGTGTCTTAAGAAAGCTTTCAGCGCATCACTTTCTCTCTCTGAAAGAATAATTACGACTTTTGCACCATCAAAGCCAATATTTACTTTTTCATTCTAAACATATAATCGGCAAATGTCAACAATACAAGGATATACTATCTGTCAGAAGGCGGCGATTTTTTTGCAGATAGTTCTTCCTTTCGTTTATTGAAATAGACATTTATGATTCCGCCATACATGAATAATACAGCAAGTGTGTATACCCAGATAAGCATGATAACGACCGTAGCCATCGAACCATATAAGTTAAATGACGAGAAATGCTGCAGATAATAGTTAAAAGCCCAGTTGAACATCGTCCAGGTTGTACCTGTGAATAACGCTCCCTTCCACTGCTTTCTCGGTCTCGTCTTCTTGTCGGGAACCCACGCATATACAAATGTAAGCAAGAATGCGTATACTATCCACTGGCCCAAAAATCGTAAGTTTAGCAATGCTTCCAGCCATCCGAAATGGAATCCGAAGTACTGCTGTAACAAATCATATATATAGTTGGTGAACACAACTACCGCAACCATGATAACAATTGCAACCGCGAATATAAGCGAATATACAATTGCGCGGAGTCTCAACATAATAAAGTTGGAAAGTTCTGCACATCCGTTAATAACATTGAGACCGCTCTTTATGCCCTGTATTCCCTTGGCCGATGACCAAAGAAGTACAACAGTTGTAATGGAAAAGATTGCAGGAGAATTACCATAGAGTTGTCTTATGATATTGACTGTTAAGTTATCCAGAGCATCCGGTAAAACCTTAGCCATGAACTTAAGAATGTCTGCCTGTTCAAGCGGAGTAAAAGGAACAATCGAGAAAACAAGAAGGACCGTGGGAAAAATCGCAAGAAACACAAAAAAAGCAATACTCGATGCAAAAAGTCTTGCATTGGTTTGCCTGTATAACATGGAGATTTCCATATAACCTTCAAAGAATTTTTTCGCTTTTTTCTTACTCATAGGCAAAAAATATCACCCGAAACATGATCTCGTATTTTGACTCCTAGCTAAAAGCCAGGTGGGTGTCCGCAATTAAATTACAATCTTCCATCGGATGTTGCAAATATGGCCTGATTTACGTTTAACAATGTAGGAGTCCCGTTTAAAGTATTGTAGGGTCAAAATAACAAGTCCTCATATTTCAGGTAACTTTATTATACATAATATCGGCTTGATTATCAATATTATCCATCTAAAATATCCCCATTTTATAAATTGTTTACACATTATTCATATCATTCATAATTATAGATTTATTAACTAACTCTTTCTTAATATTCAAGTTTATATATTTTATTAAGAGTATAATTACACAATTATTATTTCCGGATTTTTGTTTAAAAAAATAATAAACGAAAACTCCCCACCGAAATTAATCGGCAGGGAGTCTTCTGTATGTATTTCTATGTCTAACCCTGATTTATTTGAAGTATGAGATAGCTTCCTTTAAGCCATCTGATAATTCATTCATATGATCATTATCATCGCTAACCTGTCTTACATTGCCGGCGATAGATTCAATTGAAGCAGTAACTTCCTGGTTGGTAGCTGCTGTCTCTTCGGAGATAGCTGAAAGGTCAGATACTGCAGAAAGTAATTCGCCCTTAATCTTATCAAGCTGTGATGTAACTGAAGAAATGGAGTTGATTTCATTAACTGATGAATTGATTTCATCATTAAGAACTTCGAACTTCTCAAGTGTAACTTCGAGGAGTTTCTGCTCTTCGTTGATGATATCCTTAACTTCTCTAGACTCTTCAACACATTCGCTTGACTGAGCTGATACCATGCTGACTACGTCTCTAATCTTAGCTGCAGACTGGTTGGACTGCTCAGCAAGATTCTTGATCTCTTCTGCAACAACACCGAATCCCTTACCTGCTTCACCTGCTCTCGCTGCCTCGATTGAAGCATTAAGCGCAAGGAGGTTGGTCTGTGATGCGATGTTCGTGATAAGACTTGTCATCTCATCGATCTTCTGAACAGACTCATTGGTAGTAACAATCTTTTCTGTGATGCTCTCGATAGCTTCAAGGGACTTCTTGGAACTTGAAGTCATGTTCTTGATGCACTCACTGGCTTCGTTGTTAGCCTGAGTCATATTGGCAGAACTTGAATTAAGATTTTCTGTATTACTTACAACGCCTTCAATCATCTCACCCATTGAGATAACATTAACGTTAATTTCCTGTACTGATTCAGCCATCGTCTCAGTTGTCTGAGCAAGACCGGTCATTGATTCGCTAATCTGATCTGTTCCTTCAGAAGAAGTTTTAGCCAGCTGTGAAGATGAAGCAATCTTACCCTTAAGAGCATCAGCCTCACTTCTTATCTTACCGATGGATTCATTAAGAATAGCCGAAAGCTTTTTAGCCGCATCAATAAGCATTCCTGTTTCATGGATGTGTGTTTTTGCAGAAACTCTGACATCAGTATTACCGTTGGAAAGGTCTTCGATGTTTTGAGCAACAGCCTTAATGGGATCTGCAACAAGATTGGCAATAATAAGTGATGCTATTGTAAAAGCTGTTATAAGAACAAATGCTGTAATAACTACTATAACAACAAGAACGTTCTTAGCCTGTCTTACATCCTTTTGTGTCTTTCCGGCAAAAGCCATTGCAACTACTTCGCCATTTGACTTAATAGGCATATAGTATACATAGTACGGTGTATTGTTAATCTTAACATCATCCGAATAATATTCGTTTCCTGCACTTACGGATGCCCATACGGCATCAGAAGCAGGTGTTCCTTCAATTCTTTTACCCGATGCATCCTTAATGGATGTAACGAAACGGATATTCTTATTGAAAAGTGTAAGGTCAACACCGTTAGCTCCCATAGAATCAACGTAATCGGTTTCATATTCAATAAAACCGTCAACTAATGTTTCGGGATGCTCGAAATCAAACTGATAATAATTGTATAATCCCTGACATGCAACCTTTAATTCTTCCTTAACGATCTTCTCCATACTTGAATCGGTCACATTAATAGCGACAATAGCAAGTATAATAATCGCTGTAATAAGGGGAATGAGTGCAAACATGACAAGCATTCCCTTAAGTTTTAAACCACCTTTGTTGTTAGACATAAATTACCCTCCTCAGTAATATTTTTAATCATTCATTTTCTCCATTAATAATTTTATGGACCAGACGGGAGTCGAACCCGTGTCCAAAAGCAGATTCCCTCTCCTTCTCCTATCACAGTCAATCAATAGGCATTCCCTCATCAAACAGATGATTGACAATCAATCTGACTTGGTAGGCTCTTAATACGCCCGAAGAGTCGAGTCAACCTCTTCGTCGTTTCCTGTCGGTAAATGATGCCCTAAGATATCAAGACAGGTACTGATATCACGGACACGCTGCGATTAGGCAGCGAATGCTAATTTATTATCAGCGTTTATATTTAAGTTTGTGAACTGACGCGTCACAGACGGATAGCTTCTAAAGGTGCAAAACCCCTGTCGAAACCATTACTGGCCCAAATATTTAATTATCAAAGTCGAACGATTAAAATTGACGCAATATATATATCGTCAAAAATAAAAAAAATGTGAAGATTTTGCAATAATTTTGTGTCGGAATTATGTAAATTTCACTCTATTAATATATCACTTTTTATGTCTAAAAATCAAGAGTTTAGAGCCTTAAAATCACGTCTTTGCTCTCTTTCGAAGTCTTTTTTAGCAATTGTCTCTCTCTTGTCATACAGTTTTTTACCACGGCATAATCCAAACTCAATTTTTGCTCTTCCTCGAGTGAAATATACCTTGAGTGGAACGAGGGTAAAACCTTTTTCTTTTATCTTGCCTGCGAGCTTATTAATCTCTGCTTTATGAACAAGAAGTTTTCTTACCCTGAGAGGATCCTTATTAAAGATATTACCCTTTTCATATGGAGATATATTCATACCATATATATAGAGTTCTCCGTTATCTATACCTATAAAAGACTCCTTAATAGAGCATTTGCCCATGCGAAGAGACTTAACCTCTGTTCCAACAAGCACAATACCTGCTTCAAAGGTCTCATCAACAAAATAATCATGATATGCTTTTTTATTGTTAGCTATTAATCTCGAGTTCTCGTTTCCCATATCCTTCTGTCCATTCAATATATTCTATATAGATACTTTTATCCGTATAAAAACGAATAAAAAAATGGCGCCCGAATTTACGAGCGCCACTTATAATAATCTCTTTTTTATCCGAATATTGCCGGAATATTAAGAAGCAAAGCAATTATCATAAAAGCTACGGCTAACCATGTGGTAATCTTAACCATCACGCCTTCCATTGAACGGCCTTTATTCTTGCCCCAGTAGCTGTCTGCGATACCGCCGATAGCACCAAGTCCCTGCTGCTTACCTTCCTGCAACAATACCAAAAAAGTGAGCGCTGCACATACTAATATAAATACAACTGTTACTATTACTTTTATTATCTGCATTTTACACCTCAATTAACAAGTATTCAACAAATAAGCAAAGACAATATTAACATACGCTTTTCCTTTTGGCAAGGATTATTTATTGAATAAACAATTATTCCAATCAGACAAGAAATATTAGATAAGAAGTGACTTTCCTGTCATCTCAGCAGGCTGCTTCATGCCCATGAGTTCTATTATTGTAGGAACGATATCTGCAAGGCATCCACCTTCACGAAGCTTCTTGCCTTCAGGGCCGTTAACAAGGATGAAAGGAACAGGGTTTGTTGTATGAGCTGTGAAAGGTTCACCTGTCTCATAATCAATAAGCTGTTCTGCATTACCGTGGTCAGCACAGATAAACATTGTACCGCCAACTTCCTTAACGAACTCTACGATTTCACCAACGCACTTATCGATAACTTCGATAGCTTCTGTAGCAGCTGCAAGAACACCTGTATGACCAACCATATCAGGGTTAGCGAAGTTACAAATAATAACATCATACTTAGCTGATCCGTCTTCGTTCTTAGCTGTAATAGCCTCTGATAACTTATCACATACTGTGTAAGCGCTCATTCTGGGCTTCTTATCATATGTAGGAACATACTTGGGTGAGTTAACAAGGATTCTCTCCTCGCCTTCGTTGGGATCTTCTACACCGCCGTTGAAGAAGAATGTAACATGTGCATACTTCTCTGTCTCAGCGATACGAGCCTGCTTAAGGCCGTTAGCTGCAAGCCACTCACCGAATGTATTGGTTACTTCAACCTTATGGAAAGCAACTGACTTGTTAGGTATTGTAGGATCATATTCTGTGAAGCATACATACTTAACATCAAGTCTCTTACGATCAAATCCCTTGAAATCATCGTCACAAAATGCTCTGGTAATCTCTCTTGCTCTGTCAGGACGGAAGTTAAAGAAGATAATTGAATCACCATCTTTGATAGTAGCAACAGGCTCACCATTCTCGCATACAACTACGGGTACTACGAACTCATCTGTAACACCTTCATCGTAAGACTTCTGAATAGCTTCGCTAGCTGAATTAGCCTTATTGCCTTCGCCCTTGGTAAGTGCAAGGTAGGCCTTTTCAACTCTGTCGTAGTTATTATCTCTGTCCATAGCGTAGTAACGGCCACTGATAACGCCAACCTTACCAACACCGATTTCTTTCATCTTTGCTTCAAGTTCTTCAACGAATTCTTTTCCGCTTGCAGGAGGAGTATCTCTACCATCAAGGAAGCAATGAACATATACCTTATCAAGACCATTTCTCTTAGCAAGTTCAAGTAATCCGTAAATATGTGTATTGTGGCTGTGTACACCGCCATCAGATACTAGGCCATACATATGAAGAGCTGAATTGTTCTTCTTGCAATTTTCTACTGCTTCAAGAAGTCCGGGATTCTCGAAGAATGTACCATCCTGGATTTCCTTGGTAATTCTTGTGAGTTCCTGATATACGATTCTTCCGGCACCCATGTTAAGATGTCCAACCTCTGAGTTACCCATCTGGCCTTCAGGAAGGCCAACAGCCATACCTGATGCATTTCCCTTAACAAAAGGGCATTCCTTCATAAGCTTATCCATAACGGGTGTCTTAGCCTGTGCAACAGCATTGCCTTCTGTCTTATCATTAAGACCGTAACCGTCAAGAATTAATAATACTTTCGGTGCGTTTGCCATGATTAAATCTCCTTTATAAAAATCTATTGTTTCATTATTTATAGTTAGTGTATTTTAACTAATCCTAAAACCAACGTATATATACTATCACATTGTTATATATTTATCTATCTTTTTTATATTCTTTTCAAAATAAAAACTTTTCTTACTCTTTATATCTTAAAAGTGAGAAATCTATATTTCAAAGATTTATTTCAAAATATAAAAAGGTGTCCGACACTTTTTATGTATCCGACACCTTAATCATTATCTTAAATCAACTCTTCTGATCTTACCTGAAATTGTCTTAGGAAGTTCATCTCTGAACTCAACGATTCTGGGATACTTGTAAGGAGCTGTATGCTCTTTTACGTATGTCTGAATCTCTTTCTTGAGTTCTTCTGTTCCATTGGTACCCTTAGTAAGAACGATATTAGCCTTAACAACCTGTCCTCTTACTTCATCGGGAGCTGCAACTACAGCACACTCAAGTACGTAAGGAAGCTCCATGATAACACTCTCGATTTCAAACGGTCCGATACGATATCCTGAAGACTTGATAACATCATCAGTTCTACCAACATACCAGAAGAAACCATCCTCATCCTTCCAAGCAGTATCGCCGGTATGATAGTAACCGTCATGCCATACTTCCTTGGTCTTTTCTTCATCTTCAAAGTAACCCTTGAAGAGTCCGTTAGGAATACCATTCTGAGTATTGATTACAATCTCACCTGTCTCACCGACCTTACATGAATTGCCATCGTAATCTACAATATCAATATCATACATGGGTGAAGGTCTACCCATTGAACCAACCTTATTATTCTCACCAACGAAGTTAGCAATCGAAAGAGTTGTCTCTGTCTGACCAAAGCCTTCCATGATACGTACACCTGTTGCCTTGAGGAACTGATTGTATACTTCAGGGTTCATTGCTTCACCTGCAACTGTAGCATACTTGATGGAACTTAAATCATACTTTGATAAGTCTTCCTTGATGAAGAATCTGTACATTGTTGTAGGTGCACAGAATGTTGTTATATTATACTCCTTGAAAAGAGGAAGGATATCTTCGGCCTTGAACTTTTCAAAGTCGTATACAAAAGTAGCTGCTTCGCACATCCACTGCCCATAGAGTTTGCCCCATAAAGCCTTGCCCCAACCTGTATCAGCGATTGTGAAGTGTAAGCCGTTAGGATCTACATTGTGCCAATACTTAGCTGTAAGGAAGTGTCCCAAAGGATACTTAAAGTTATGTGCTGCAATCTTAGGATATCCTGTAGTACCTGATGTGAAGAACATAAGCATTGTATCATCACCGCAAGCATAATCAGCAGGCTTCTCAAATTCTTTTGAGAATGTAGGCATTTCTTCGTTGAAGTTATGCCATCCCTTTCTGGATAATCCGTTAACTGAAATCTTAACTTCAAGTTCAGGGCAATTCTTAGAACCAAAATCTGCCTGATCTGCTACATCGCCTGTACCTGTACATACTATAGCTTTTACATGACCTGCTTTAAATCTGTATTCAAAATCATGATCCTTCAAAAGATGTGTCGCAGGAATAATAACTGCACCAAGTTTATGAAGAGCAAGGATTGTAAACCAGAACTGATAATGTCTCTTAAGTACTACTAGAACCTTATCACCCTTACCGATGCCAAGTGACTTAAAGTAATTGGCTGTCTGGTTGGAATAATCTGACATTTCCTTGAAGGTAAATCTTCTTGCTTCTTTCTGCTCTGATAAGAATACCATTGCTGTCTTGGAAGGATTCTTCTTTGCCATCTCATCTACGATGTCGTAAGCGAAGTTGAATGTATCATCATTCTTGAATGTAACGGAATTAACGATTCCATCTTCATTAACAGTTGTCTCAACAAACTTCTCATATACAGGATTTTGAAGTTTAGCAAGATCAACATTGGTAGTAATATTCTTTCTAACCTTATCCTTAACCTCTGAAAGTCCCTTCTTCTCAGGGTTCATAACGATAGCGTAGATCTCGCAATCTTCACCACCAAGAGCGATCTCGTTATGAGGTATTGATGAATCATAATAGATTGCATCGCCTTCATGAAGAATCTCAACAGAATCGCCAACCATCATCTTAAGGTTGCCCTTGATAACGATATCCATCTCCTGTCCAACATGTGTGTTGAAATGATAGGGAGGATAAAGTGCTTCTTCTGAGTAAGGAATTCTTACAAAAAAGGGCTCTGCTAACTTGCTCTTAAAATTGGGAGCAAGGTTTTTATATGTAAATCCTTCACGTCTGAAGATTTCTGTACCTTCACCTTTTCTTGTAACAATGTACTCACTAAGCGCGGGTGATTCGCCTGTTAAAAGGTCATTCATATCAACCTTGCATGCATTAGCAATCTTGTAGATGAATGTGAAAGGAAAGTCTTCTTCGCCGGACTCGTACTTTCTGTACTGCTCTACGCTCAATCCGATCTTTCTTGCAAGTGTGTCCTCGGATAAGTTAAGAACTTCTCTTAAGTCCTTGATTCTTCGTACAACCTCATGGATTTGAAATTCAAGATTCTGATTTGTTTCGCTCATTTTGTGTCTCCTTATAATGCGATCAAAGTGTTAATATTACACGTTGAAATCAAGAGAATGAGTTAAGGTCTATGAAGCGATTACGGATTACTCGTAACTTCGTTACTTTCGTAATCCTGGGAAATTCGTAATCCGCAACTACGTTGCTACTTACTCATTTCCGTTGGGGATATTTAATCCTTCAGAAAAATTCTTTCATAAATGAAAATTTTTCTTCGGATTAAATCCCCTTATCGCTAAAAAAGCCCGTCTCAATTGCTTGAGACGGGCTAACCCGCGGTACCACTCAAATTGCACTAATGAAAGTGCCTCCTCTTCTGACTCCAACAAGCCAAGTGCTTTAACGCAGCATAACGGGAATTGTCTACTTTTTTCATTTCGGAATTCCAACTCGGAAGGGATAGCTAAAAGAATTGAATTATCGTCTCACACCAACCGACGACTCTCTGTAAATTCGACATCTGAAGCAGTCTTCGTCACAGTCATTATTTTTTATCTGTGAATATTAATATCACTTTATTCTTTTTGTGTCAACAAAAAATTTTGAAATATTTTTTTAAATGTATTATTAATCCATCTACTCTTTCCAATAAATCTGAAGATCTGTCTTTACAGGGCTGGATAAGTTAACATACCACTTACCCTTATCAGAAGGAGCTAATGTAGGCTCTACGATAGTGGAACCTCTCTTAACATCCTGAGTAGCAAATACATTGCCATTGTATATGAACTCTACTGTATAAACATCCTTCTCTTTATTTTCCTTCTCTTCCTTCAACTCTTTTTCAGTGAAGATTTCAAGAGGGTCTTCCTGGTGAATGTCGATAAGGTTTTCGATTGTAGTCTGTGACAATGTTGAAAGCTCAACCTCTTTAACCTGTGTTGATTCACCGTCTTCACCAATTATGACTTCATCACCGGCATCCATATTATGATCTTCAACATTAGCACCCTTGCTTACCTTAGACAGATCCGTCTTTCCTTTGAAAAGTGAAGTTCTAGAGAATCTTCTACCATTCAAAAGTCCTGTCTCAGTTCGAACGACTGTACCTCTGATAGCCATTGTTGAGTTAGGTGTAGTTACAATGAAATCAGAGTCATCATTAAGCTTGTTTTGTACATCAAGCGTAAAAGCACCCGATACAAGTTCAATCTTGGTCTGAGAAGCATTAACAGTACCTTCGGCTATAATTTTAAGTTCTGTATTCTGCTCAACATAACAGATTTTGTCTTCATCAAGGATAAGGATAAGTGTCGAGTTACCGTCAACACTGACTGTATCGCCGCTCTGAAGAACCATTCCTTCATAAGCTTCAAGGTCTGTGATATCGCCTCTGCTTATATAAGTACTACCATCAATCTTGGATACCTTGATAACTCTGTAAGCATCTCTGGCAGTGCCACCTTTAAGCAGTATTACAAGAACTACTATAGCAGCAATAATGAGAACTCCGAGTCCGGCCATACCGCCGATGATTAATCCTTTTTTGCTCTTCACTGGAACACCCCTTCCTTTTCTGCTTCCGCATCAATTTCCTTTTTCATTTCTTCTATCTGAGCTTTAAGAGATATTATCTCTTCGTCAGTATTCTTAATTTTTTCGTAATAATCGTTAATATCTTTTTTTGTATAAACCACTCCGAGCTTATCAGCAATGAATCTCGAGAGTCCGTTATCGCTTATTGAAGGTAAGCATATCAAAAGATTCATTATGAACAAGGTAAAAGCTATCGCTGAGATTAATAATGCAAAAAACGAAAGCATCCTTGTTACCATAGCCCAATAGGGTTCCGCCTGGAAAAATGATAAAACAAAAAGTCCTATTACTCCCAAAAGCGTCATGCCGTAAAGCAGGGCAAATAATCCGACACTCTTTTTATTCTTATCCTGAGAATCAAGCAATTTATCAAGATCTTCGGCATCAATCTTTCTTTCTTTTTCAAGTAATATCCATCTTGCCTTAGTCTTATTGAAATTAATATGAAGACTGTCTACAGGAACGAAATTATTGTAATAATCAAAGTTTGTATCAGGCTTAATCTTTCCAGCCTTAATATCATTCTCGTATTGAATATCATTCTTTTCTTTTAACTTAAAATAGTCGGAATAATATTCTTCGATGCTTTCGTTGTTTCTCTTGATGGTGTTCTTAACTTCCGCCATTCTGGTTTTGTTAATGAACTCAAGATTCTCAACATTATCAATGCCAATCTTATCAGCAAGTGATATAAAAGCATCACTTTTTGATGTGGCAGCTAAGTATCTAACAAATTGAACAATCGTAAATATGATAAAAATCAGAGCAAATATGCCACCCGAGCCCATAAAAAGAGCTATCATTAACGAGGGCGATTTAAAACCAAATATAGCAAAACCGATTACAAATACGCTCAAGAATAAACTAATGATAACAAAAGTAAATATTCTAACAGTTAGTTTTCTTCTGGTTTCTTTGTAGCCGAGCACCTGACTCTTGCAAAGCAGGTAATCGTTTTCAAGATTGTAATTGTCTTGAGTAAGGGTCGATATCTTTTGTAAGATTCTATCTTCCTCTTCAGTTGCAATTCTCATTCAATAATTCCCCAATATTGTTTACACTACATAAGAGATCGTATCATCTCGATATCTTCAGCTGTGAGCTTAAGATTGGACTGAAACTGCTGTCCATCCGGCATCGTAACAGTTATATCTATGATACTTCCTTCCTGAACACCTCTTCCCTTAAGCGCTCCGATAAAAGAAACGAATTTAGGATGTCTAGCAGAAAACTCTTCCCATTTCTTTTTAAGTGTTAAAAGCATCGCAGGATTCATCTATCTATCCTCCAGAAATTTTCTAATTTTGTTTTTGGCTCTCTGAAAAGCATTGTCGGTAGTCTTTTCATTCTTACCTAGAACCTTGGCTATCTCAGAAGTAGTAAGCCCTATAATGTAGAGATCCATTACCTGATACTCAAGTTTGGATAAATCCTTCAACATGAATGCGGTAATCTCGTTATATTTTTCCTTATTGATCAGATTATCCTCGGGATTATATATCTCCGAGAGTCCGAGTTCTTCGGTAGAGAGGCTCTTAGCATACTCATCCTCTTCTTCCGCAGAATCCGTATGCGAAATCGATACACCCTTATTAAGAGGATCGTTCTTGGGATTATTGGATCTTGTAATGGCTGTATAAATATTTCGCTTGATACAAACCTGAGCGAATGTGGAGAACTTGATGTTCTTATTCTCATCAAAATCTCTTATCGCCTTAAAAAGGCCTATCATGCCTTCCTGTACAAGATCGTCATTATCCCCGCCCAGGATAAAAAGCGTCTTGGAGCAGGATAAAACCATTCCCTTGTATTTGTTGAGAAGAAAACTCATCGCTGCATCATCACTCTTGCAGAGCGCGACAAGTTCTTCATCCGTAAGTTTTTCCAAATTCATTTTATTTCCCTAATTACACTTCTCAACTAATTTTGTTTTATGTAAACCAAGTAGTTGATGATTCCCCTGTATTTAATAAATCCAAAATATAAGAAATATTTATGTTAACTAAAATAACTAAACTTAATAATTTGATTGTTTGTTGTAAATATAATATTTATGTAAACTACAATTAGAAAATTTTCTTTTAATTACGCATATTATATTAAGATATTATATTTTATGTAAACTAATTTCACAATTCAAATTAATTCATTCTTTGTCTAACAATTTCATAACAGAGAATTCCGGCCGCTACAGATGCATTAAGCGAATCAATCTGACCCTTCATGGGAATTGATGCAACAAAGTCACATTTTTCCTTAACAAGTCTTGATACGCCTTCTCCCTCAGAACCGATTACAACACCGATGGGTCCCTTGAGATCCAAGTTATACATAAGGTCCCCGTCCATATCGGCACATACAAACCAGATGCCTTCTTTTTTGAGATCTTCTATTGTCTTGGAAAGATTAGTAACCTTGGCAACAGGCATGTAATTAAGTGCACCTGCAGAAGTACGAGCTACTGTAGCTGTAAGCCCCACTGCTCTGTTCTTGGGAATAATTACACCATGAGCACCTGCCTGATGAGCACTACGAATAATAGCACCAAGGTTATGAGGATCCTCAATATTATCAAGCAATACGATAAAAGGAGGCTCATCCTTTTCTCTGGCAGCATCAAGTATATCCGATACTTCTGCGTAATCATATGCTGCAGTTACTGCAATAACGCCCTGATGCTTACCCGTCTCGGACATATTATCAAGAAGTGACTTATCTACGTACTTGATTAAGCTTCCTGCCTTCTTGGCTTCTCTCTTAATCGTAAGAATAGGTCCATCCTGACAACCATCAAGAACATATATTTTATCTACACACTTACCTGATCTGTAAGCTTCTATAACGGCATTTCTGCCTTCTATCATTGATTCGTTATAACCCATAATTCCTCTTTGAATTATTAAAATACTTTGTTTTCTTTTGCAATCTTAACAAGTTCAATACATCTCGAAAGATTATCAGTCAGATACAAATATCCGAAAACCGCTTCCAAACCTGTAGCCTTGTGATACTCGTTATATGCCGCGCTCTTACTGTGATTAGCAGTCTTAGCATTCTTACCCTGTCTGTAGATTTCAGCTTCATCTTCATTAAAATACTCTAATAAAAACTCTGCCATCTTACTCTGTGTTTTAGCATTAACAATTGCATTCTTTTCCTTGGCAAAAGCATTCACACTTTTATTGCCCTTACATACCAAAATGCTTCTTATTATCATCTCGAATACACAATCACCAATAAAAGCAAGTGTAAGCGGATTATATGTTCTTATATCTACATCTTCGAGTTCAAATTCTTCTTTGATACTTTTGAGTAAATCGGTAGTTTTTATACTCTCTTCCATTTTACTCCTTCTCTTGTATCTTCGAGAACGATTCCCATATCAAGAAGCTTAGCTCTGATTGCATCAGCCTTGGCAAAATCTTTTGCCTTCTTAGCATCAGTTCTCTCCTGAATGAGAGCTTCGATATCTGCATCGAGAGCTTCTTCTTTTACTTCTATATCAAGTCCCAACACATCTGTAAGTGTAAGGAGCTTATCATCAAGCGCTTTAACAAATGCATATGAAGAATCTGTAGAAGCATTGGAGTTAATGAACTTAACAAGTTCGAATACAGCGCTAATAGCATCTGCTGTATTGAAGTCATCTTCCATAGCATCTTCGAACTTCTTAACATATTCATCCACTTTTGCAAAAGTTGCAGTCTCTGCATCTGTCATTGAAGCAGCGCTATCTTTTGAAGCAAGCAAATCTGAATTCTTCTTATGGCATGTAATGATTCTCTCAAGAGAATTCTTAGCTGCTTCCATAAGGTCTGCTGAGAAGTTAAGCTGACTTCTGTAATGAGCCTGAAGCATGAAGAATCTAAGAACCATGGGATCATATTTTTCAATGATGTCTCTAACAGTAAAGAAGTTGCCAAGAGACTTACTCATCTTCTTATTATCAATATTAAGGAAAGCATTGTGCATCCAGTACTTGGAGAACTGCTTACCATTAGCTGCTTCTGACTGAGCTATCTCGTTCTCATGGTGAGGGAATACGAGGTCTTCTCCACCTGCATGGATATCAATCTCTTCACCAAGATACTTCTTACTCATAACAGAGCATTCAATATGCCATCCGGGACGACCGTCGCACCAAGGTGATACCCAGTAAGGCTCGCCTTCTTTTTTAGGCTTCCATAATACGAAATCTAGAGGATCATCCTTTTGATCTTCACCACTAACCAAAAGTGATCTCATACCACCCTGAAGGTCATCAAGATTCTTATGAGATAACTTACCATATTCTTTAAAAGAACGAGTCTTGTAATATACTGTTCCATCCTTAGCTACGTATGCATAACCCTTATCAATAAGAGTCTGAATCATGGCAATCATGCCATCGATTTCTTCAGTAGCCTTGGGATGAGTTGTTGCAGGCTTAACATTCATAGCCTTCATATCTTTTTTACACTCTTCAATGTATCTCTCTGAGATAACCTTGGCATCAACGCCTTCTTCGTTGGCAGCCTTAATAATCTTATCGTCCACGTCAGTAAAGTTGGATACGTAATTAACTTTGTATCCCTTGTACTCAAAGTATCTTCTGACAGTATCAAACACGATCATAGGTCTCGCATTACCGATATGAATAAGGTTATACACTGTGGGGCCACAGACATACATACGTACCTTACCCTCTTCGATAGGTTTGAAATCATCTTTTCTTTTTGTAAGAGTGTTGTAAATTTTCATCTGTCTAATCCTTTGCAAAAAATGTATTACTATCCGAAAAAACTGTAACCATACTAAATTATACTATTAATTTAGTAATGTCAAGAAAAAAATATACTATTTAATACTTTAATTATTATCATATATTATGTTCTACCTTGTAAATTTTATCTTATTCAAGTATAATATTAGTGGTTTGTTTAAACTAAATTGTAAATACAGGGGTAATAAATATGAGATTGATTACAAGATCCGATTTTGACGGTTTGGCTTGCGGTGCTCTTCTTAAAGAAGCCGGCATTATCGACAATTGGAAATTTGCCCATCCCAAGGATCTCCAGGATGGACTTGTTGAAGTAACTGAAGATGATTGTCTTGCCAACGTTCCTTTTGTAGAAGGATGCGGATTATGGTTTGATCATCATTCAAGTGAGCATGAAAGAAACGAGTTAAAGGGTAAATATAAAGGTGAAAGCCGTGTTACTCCTTCATGTGCTCGTATCATATATGAATATTACGGCGGCGAAGAGAGATTCTCTCACTTCGATGAGATGATGGAAGCTGTTGATAAGGTTGATTCAGGTAACCTTACAATCGACGATATCCAGAATCCCAAGGGTTGGGTTCTCATCGGATTCTTAATGGATCCCAGAACAGGTCTTGGTAGATGGCGTAACTTCACTATCTCCAACTATCAGTTAATGGAAAAGCTTATCGAAGCTTGTCGTACAATGAACACAGAAGAGATTCTTGCTCTTCCTGATGTAAAAGAACGTATCGATGTATACTTTGAGCAGACTGAGAAGTTCAAAGAGATGGTTAAGGCTCATACAAGGGTTCAGGGCGATCTCATAATCTCAGACTTAAGAGGTGTTGATCCTATCTACTCAGGTAACAGATTCATGATTTACTCAATGTATCCTGAACAGAACATCTCAATGTGGATTGTATCAGGTAAGGGTGGCCAGGGTTGCTCATGTGCTTGTGGTTATAGCATCCTTAACAGAACAAGCAATGTAAATGTTGGTTCATTGATGCTTAAGTACGGCGGTGGCGGACATAAGGCCGTTGGTACATGCCAGTTCTCAGATGATGTTATGGACGAAAAGATTAAGCTTCTCATCGATGATATCGTAAACTACAAGGCATAATTAATCTCATACCGAAAAACTAATATCAATACATAAAAATAACTCGGCCGATGGCCGAGTTATTTTATTTTAAATATACTGAATACTTATAAAAAATATCTCGGTTTTGATGGCCGAGATATTTTTTTATTTATTATTTAATTATTCCTGAATCTCGTTCTGAGCAGCTACAAGATTCTCTACGCAGTAGATCTGACGAAGCTTGGGCTTCTCAATCTTACCGGTCGGATTTCTGGGAATATCTGCAAAGATAATCTTCTTAGGTCTCTTGTATCTGGGTAACTTCTTGCAGAACTCTTCTACTTCTTCCTCTGTTAATGTAAAGCCATCCTTGATCTCGATAATAGCAGCTGTAGCTTCACCAAGTCTCTTATCGGGAATTCCGATTACAGCAACGTCCTTGATTGAATTATGCTGTCTTAAGAAGTCTTCTATCTGTACAGGGTAGATATTCTCACCGCCTGAGATAACTACGTCCTTCTTTCTGTCTACGAGGAAGATAAATCCATCTTCATCTTCTCTAGCCATATCTCCTGTAAAGAGCCATCCGTCAGCAAGTACTTCATCAGTAGACTTAGGATCGTTATAGTAGCAGCACATAACGCCGGGTCCCTTAACTGCAAGCTCGCCAACTTCACCCTGCTTAACTTCCTGTCTCTTTTCATCTACTATCTTAACTTCCCAACCGTATCCGGCTTTGCCGATAGCACCAACCTTATGAATATTCTCAACACCAAGATGTACACAACCGGGTCCGATAGATTCGGAAAGACCATAGTTGGTATCATACTGATGGTTTGGGAATACCTTTTTCCATCTTGTAATAAGTGAAGGCGGTACAGGCTGAGCACCTATATGCATAAGTCTCCACTGCGATAATTCATAATCTTCGAGTTTAACTTCTCCTGAATCAATAGCATCAAGAATATCTTGAGCCCAAGGAACAAGAAGCCATACGATTGTGCACTTCTCTTTGCTTACTGCTTCAAGTATTGTCTTAGGCTTAGTACCCTTAAGAAGTACAGCCTTGGATCCTGCAAGGAGTGAACCGAACCAGTGCATCTTGGCACCTGTATGATAAAGAGGAGGGATACAAAGGAATACATCATCTCTACTCTGTCCATGGTGGTTCTGTTCTACTGCACATGAATGCATCAAAGCTCTATGCTTATGAAGTATAGCCTTAGGGAATCCTGTTGTTCCTGATGAGAAGTAAATTGCAGCGTAATCATCATCTGTAATCTTGATTCCGGGATTCATACTTGAAGAGTTAGCTACAAGTGAATTGTAATCCTCAGCAAATGAAGGACAGTTCTCGCCTACATAGAAAAGAAGTCTGTTCTTAGAAATGGAATCTGCAATCTCTTCTACACGCCCGATAAATTCAGGTCCAAAAACGAGAATGTCTACATCAGCAAGATTAAGACAATACTCTATCTCATCTGGTGCATATCTGAAGTTAAGAGGTACTGCAATAGCACCTGTTTTTAATATACCAAAATAGATGGGAAGCCATTCAAGGCAGTTCATCAAGAGGATTGCGACCTTATCGTCCTTTTTAACACCTCTTGAGATAAGCATATTTGCAAATCTGTTAGCCTTTTCCTCGAAAACACCCCATGTAATCTCTCTTCTATAATGAGTAACGGGATTGGGCTCTATAAGCTCATATTCCTTCCATGTAACTCTTCTGGTTTCCTGAATCTCAGGATTAATCTCAACAAGACAGATTTCATTGCTGTATAACTTACTGTTTCTGTCTAAAAGTTCTGTAATTGGCATTTCAATATCCTCGTAATTTCTAATACTATCTTATATACTCTCGCTGATTAAACACCAGCACATATTATTATGCCACTTTAAATCGCGAAAGTAAAGTATAATAACCCTTAAAACCATTGTATCTTTGCAACAAAAAATCTCCCCTATACTTGGGGAGATTTTCCGATTTATAGCTTTTCTTTTAATATACTTTGATGGTCTCCACAACCAATTGAGACTTATAATCGACGTTGGCTTTATCGATCTTCTTTCTAAGCTCCATTTCATCCTTACATTTTACTGCGTCTGTGATATCCGGAGTCATATAGAAGCGTCCGAAGAGCTTTTTTTCTGCCAAATATTCGTCGGTTCTTGTATTATGAGCTATGTAAAATTCAGCAGCCATATAAATCCCCTTTCCTCTAAAGTATTTTTAGAACTTTTACACAATCAGATGATTACCAGTTCCTCCGAAACAGCTTTCAATTTATAACCACATTTGTTACAGAATGAACTCTCATAAGGAAGTATATTACCGCAATTCTCGCACTGTCTCATTCCCTGTGTCTTAAGTTTGCGGTTATTCCATACCTTACAGTTATATTCCAGCTTCTTGATAGTGTCAACTTTGTCCTTATATAATTCATCGACTACTTCAGCGTCTCTGTTAGAATCATAAAAGACTTCTCCAAGCTGATATATCATTTCTCTTTTCTGATCTTCTACTTGCTTAAGTGAAGCTTCGATAGACTTAATTTCAGCCGAACTAGGCTCTTTTTTTGACCAACCCATTTACTTTTGCCCCCTAAATATCTTCTTATAATAATTATAACCCCTGCACTGATAATGTCAATTGAACAGGGGGTTATAATTGTAAATTTATTGTTAATAGATATTTACTGTATTTGAAGTGATTTTTAAGCTGCTGCTTTTTCTTTCTTTTCACCAAAAACAAGCTTAAGTGCAAAGAGCATTCCGATTGTAAGAACAGTTCCCACGATAAGGCTTGCAATGGCATTCTGTACGAAGCCGGCAAATACGTAAGTAAGGAATGATACCGCCGCTACTGATATAGCATAAGGAAGCTGCGAGGATACATGATTTACATGCTCTATCTGTGCACCAGCCGAAGCCATAATCGTTGTATCGGAAATAGGTGAACAATGGTCACCACATACAGCGCCCGCACAACAAGCGGATATACCGATTACAAAGAGGTGTGAATCTACAGGGAAGATTGCAGTAACTATAGGAATAAGAATACCGAATGTTCCCCATGAAGTACCTGTTGCGAATGCTAAGAAGCAAGCAACTAAGAAGATAGCTGCAGGAAGGAAATTGTATAATCCATCAGCAGCGTACTGCATAACATCATGTACGAAATCAGCAGCACCCAAATTGGATGTCATAGTCTTAAGAGATACAGCAAGTGTAAGGATACACATAGCGGGAACCATTGCTGTGAAGCCCTTGGTAATACAAGCCATGGATTCTTTGAATGAAACTACTCTTCTGATAAGAAGATATATGATTGTAATAACAAGCGCGATTAATGCTCCCCAAGGAAGTCCTACAGTTGAATCAGTGTTAGCAAATGCATTGATAAAATTACCGCCACACTCAGGATCATCACTCCAAAATCCACCGATATAAATCATACCGATGATACAGGTGATAATAAGTAATACAACAGGAAGGACAAGATCTATAACCTTACCCTTTGAGCTAACCTTATCTTCATCTTTATTGGCAAGTCCGCCAAGATTACCCTTTAATGCTTCTGCTTCATACTTCTTCATAGGGCCGTAGTCAAACTTCATAACTACTAATCCGATGATGAATACGAATGTAAGAAGTGAATAAAAGTTATAAGGAATAGCCTTACAGAATAACTGAATACCATTTAATCCGCTATTGGTATCAGATGCAACTGATGCAACTGCGGCAGCCCATGAAGAAATGGGAGCTATCATACAGATAGGAGCAGCTGTAGCATCAATTATATATGATAACTTAGCTCTGGATATCTTTTTAGAATCCGTGATAGGTCTCATAACAGAGCCTACTGTAAGACAGTTGAAATAGTCATCAACAAAGATTAATACACCAAGAATGAATGTAGCAAGCTGTGCTCCAACTCTGGTCTTGATGTTTTTCTCTGCCCACTTACCGAATGCAGACGATCCGCCTGCAGCATTGATAAGCGCAACAATAATTCCAAGTAAGATGAGGAATAAGAATATTCCTGCATTGGATGATATGGCACTGATAAGACCATCATTGATAATCGTATCAAGTGTTCCGATTGGATTGAATCCTGTTAAGAATAATGCTCCAATAAGTATTCCGACAAAAAGTGACGAATAAGCTTCTTTAGTAACAAGAGCTAATAGAATTGCCACAAGAGGCGGAACAAGTGCCCAAAAAGTACCTTTCATAAAATAACACACTCCTTATATAGTTTTTTGTAATCCCTCATTAAATATACTTTTATGTACTTTTATATATTTTCTAAAATATTTTAAAAATCTTATTTATCTTTTTAATTGTTCTTATTTTTCAAAACTTCAAGAACCAATTTCTCTGTACGTTCACAACTTGCTAAATCAAGTCTTTCTTTAACTGTATGAATATTTAGAATATTAGGTCCGATTGACACGCAGTCGAGATCTTTTATTTTGTCTCTTAATATACCACATTCAAGGCCTGCATGCACACCTGTAACTACAGGCTTTTCACCATATAGGCGTTCGTAACAATCAACAATCTGCTTGGTAAGTGTGGACTTATCATTGTATTCCCATGCAGGATAATCACCCTTACATTCTACTACGAAACCACATTCTTTTACAGCATCTGCAACACGATTTTTAAGAGATTCTTTATCTGCCGATACTGAACTTCTGACGCAAAAATCAAGAGTGAATTTATCATCTTCTATTCTCATAACACCTAAGTTAAGACTTGTTTCCACCATATCGGTATAATCACACATCTTAATCACGCCATCAGGCACAGCGATAAGCGCATCAATAATTGAATCCGTATTATCTATACACTCTCTAAACAAGTAATTAGGTGAATCAGATTCCTTATCTAATCTCTTTTCAAGTTGCTCAAGAGTAACTTTTATACCATCGTCCTTACCTCTGTATTCATTGAGGACTTTACTGTTAAACTTCTTAATACATTCTTCCAATTCCGCATTGTCTGCATTGGTTGAAAAGGTTATATATGCATAGTTGGCGATCGCATTATCTTTTTCGCCACCTTCTATGCTAATGATTTTTATATCTGACAAAGAACGAATCTCATCTAATAGTCTGCCTGCCAAGATATTGGCATTAGCTCTTCCAAGATGAATCGAAGTACCGGAATGGCCACCTAAAAGACCTGTAATCTTTACTGAATATACATCTCCTTTTACAGGAGCTTTTTTTATCTTAAGATAAGGGCATACTCTAACCCCGCCGGCGCAGGATACAGTTATAACACCCTCTTCTTCGGAATCGATATTGATAAGTTTTCTGCCATCTATCACAGACATATCAATACCAACTGCACCATCCATGCCAACTTCTTCGTTAACTGTGAATATACATTCAAGTGAAGGATGCATGATAGAATCATCATCAAGAATGTGAAGAGCCATAGCAACTGCTATTCCATCATCGCCGCCAAGAGAAGTATTCTTGGCATATAGATAGCCATCTTCTTCTACAAGATCAAGACCTTCTATAGCTAAGTCCTTTTTGCAATCGGAAGTCTTAACTGCAACCATATCCATATGGCCCTGTAAGATAATACCGGGTTCATTCTCGTATCCTTCGGAAGCAGGCTTTTTTATAATCACATTCTTAAGATCGTCTTGAATATAAAATAAGCCCCTATCCTTGGCAAAATCTACCAGGTAATCACTTATCGAATCTATATTGTATGAACCGTGAGGAATCTCACATATTTCTCTAAAAAAATCAAGTGAAGTCTTCATATACTTTATCTATAACAACATCAAACAAAAAATTACACGACACCAAAGTCAAACAATACTATACTTATATACTTTTTCCTAACGAACATATATGTCGTAGTTTTTCATTATCTCATGAGCAGGTAAAAGTGCCCCTTCTTCATCGCTGGCAGCTATAATCATTCCAATCCATCTGCCGTCTTCAGTAAATACTCCTTCACCTGACATACCGGGTCTTACTGTACCGTTAAAAACTCCGGCAATGATTTTGAAATCAACAATGAATGCTCCTCCATCAGACCATATACCTTCAGACAATGAATAATCGTCATCATATATTCCATCTAGGTAGTATACAAGAGTACCGGGAGTAATCGCATTGTATTCATCTTCACTGATATACTCAGCAACTATAGGATGAGGAATAAAAGCATCGGAATCCGTCTTTTGAATTCTTATAACAGCAGAATCGGAATTTTTGAATTCATATACCAATTCTGCAGGGATCTCTTTTTTATCAGATGTTTCAACACTTAGTGTAGCCGCATCTTCAACTAAATGCTTGGCAGTAACAATATCTATGTACTCGTCTGTTTCATTAACTATAATCCCACGTCCGGTCTTAATATCGTTATGAATTACAACCTGAGTTCTATTTCTATATCCTTGTGATATAGGAGTTAGATCATCAGTACTTCCTTTAATGATTGTCAAACCTACAAATGATACTAAAGTTAAAACAATCACACATATTATTATTTGTATTACGGTACTTACTTTTTTCATGTCCTTTATTTCAAGAATCCTGATACAATCTCTGCTTCTGCTTCTTCTTCTGTCAAGCCAAGAGTCATAAGCTTAGTAATCTGCTCGCCAGCAATCTTACCAATAGCAGCTTCATGAATAAGAGAAGCTTCTACTGAATTAGCAGTAATCTCAGGTATAGCTCTTACTGAAGAATTATCCATGATGATAGCGTCGCACTCACTATGTCCATAGCACTTGTTATTACCATTAATCTCTGATCTGAAAACTTGAATTGAATCATTCTTGGCAACTGATCTGGAGATTACATTGGTATGAGAATTCTCGCCATCAAGATCTACCTTGAAGTTAGTCTCAGCAGTCTGCTTATCATGAGTCATAATCTTCTCTTTAATGATAAGAGTTGAATCTGCAAGTAGCTTAGCGGATGTCTCACGCTTGGTTGAATCGATACCTTCTATCTGTACAGTATCCATCTCCATATATGCACCCTCACGAAGAAGAATATTGGTCTGAGGATTCATAATCTTCTCGCCTGTTCCTTCGCCGTTGCCATAGTGCTTTTCCACGTATCTGACCTTGGAATTCTTACCTACATCAAATGAGTGAATTCCTGAATGTTCACTCGCATCCTTACCACCGTTATGAATACCACATCCGGCAATAATAGTTACATCACAATTCTCTCCAACAAAGAAATCATTGTATACGGATTCCTTTAATCCTGACTGTGAAATAATAACAGGAATATGTACACTCTCTTTTTGTGTATTGTCTTTTATGATGATATCGATACCGGGCTTATCAGTCTTGGTAACTATATCAATATTGGCGGATACGTTACGTCCGTATAACTCGCCATCTTTTCTAATGTTATATGCTCCTGCAGGGATCTCATGGAGATCTGCAACCTGCTCAAGTAACTCTTTTGTAATCTTATCCATTGCAATTATCTCCTAACATTTCTCTTTTAAAAACGAACAACCTGGGCCATTCTGAAGAATACCGGGAAGTATATTTTTCTTATCGCCAACCTCAGTAACTTCACCATTGGCAAGTACTATAATCTTATCTGCTATATCAAGAATTCTCTCCTGATGTGAAATGATAATAATACTTCCACCGGACTTCTCATGCATCTTTTCAAATACTTTAATAAGACTCTGGAAACTCCATAAGTCGATACCTGCTTCGGGCTCATCGAATATGGAAAGTCTTGTTCCTCTTGCCATAATCATGGCAATCTCAATACGCTTAACTTCACCACCTGATAATGATGCGTTAACTTCTCTGTTAATATACTCCTTAGCGCAGAGACCAACCTCTGACAAATACTCACATGCTTTTGCAGTAGAGATAGGTTCACCAACTGCATAAGTGATTAAATCTTTTACAGTGATTCCTTTGAATCTAACTGGCTGTTGGAATGCAAATGATACTCCATTTTTTGCACGTTCTGTAATGCTAAGATCTGTGATATCTTTTCCATCAAGAATGATACTTCCCGATGTGGGTTTGATAATACCTGCAACAACTTTTGCAAGTGTGGATTTTCCACCACCGTTAGGTCCGGTGATTGCAAAAAATCCGTCTTCGATTTTTAGATTAATGTTTTTTAAAATATCTTTATCGACACCGTCTTCTCTGACAGTATAAGATATGTTTTTTAGTTCAAGCATAATGCCTCCATCATAAAAAATATCTATCAAAAATATTTTGAATTATTGTTTAAAAAACTTTTGCAAAACTACATCAAAAACTAAATCAATTTTCACAACACAAAACACATGATTTTTTCTAAAATTTTTATGTCCTGAATGTGTCTTGCAAAAGGTCAAATTACATGCAATATGTTAACACAAAATTTACACAAATGCTATACACTTTTATATAGTAATATGATAAAATAATATTACTTGAAAAGGGGGTTTTCAAAAATGCAAAATGACGAGAATGTTATGTTGCTTAACGAGTTAAAGGAGCAACTGTCTTCTCCTGACGAGTTATTCAATGTATACGAGCAATATAAAGAATTGATGACCAAGTACTCATGTGCCATCAAGGAAATCAGAACCAAGTTCGAAGTACTTAACGAAGAATTACAGATCAAAAATAAAAGAAATCCTATACACGCTATATACTCAAGAATCAAAACTATTCAGAGTATTAGAGATAAGCTTAACAGAAAGAATCTTGCATTCACATTTGATAATATCCAGGATGAGATTCATGATGTGGCAGGTATCAGAGTTATATGTCCTTTCGTAGATGATATCTATGAAATCGCCGACATGATACTTAAGCAAGATGACATTAAGCTTATTAATTACAAGGATTATATACGTGCTCCCAAGTCCAATGGATACAGAAGTTATCATATGATTATCGAGATACCTGTATTCTTCTCAGAGCACAAGGAATATCTCAAAGTAGAAGTTCAGCTTCGTACAATTGCGATGGACTTCTGGGCAAGTCTTGAACATGAGATGAGATATAAAAAGGACTTAACGGAAGAAATCTCACAGGCTATCAGTGCACAGCTTCTTGATTGTGCTAATACCATTACCGAGATGGATTCCAAAATGCAGGATATCAAGAATCAGATTTACCCTAAGTATCCTGTCGATCCCAGTACGCAATAAAACGATGCAACATCGTTTCACCTCTTAAATCCTTTCATTTTAATTGCTACATCAAAAAGAGACCTTTATTTAAGGTCTCTTTTTGTTAGTATATTTATTTGTATTAATCTACTTAATTATTAAAAATTTAATATTTTACAGTAAATATATTTATAAATTTTCTTATTAAATAATTATGTTTTTTCTTAATACCTTACAGCCGATTTATCTTCGATATACTTATCAAATAATCGCTTACACTCTTCTCTCTCATTTTCTTCAAGAGTTAAGAGATCTGCATCTCCCTTGAGATAATCATAGAACTTATCATCTCTGAATCCTATGTTGTCGGTATCATTTACATTGCATCCGTAATATACTTTGCTAATGTTAGCCCAGAGAATTGCTCCCAAGCACATGGGGCATGGTTCTGCGGTTGTATATAATTCGCATCCGGATAAGTCATGTGATGATGTATTCTTGCATGCGTCTCTTATGGCTTCCATCTCGCCATGGCAGGTAGGATCATGATTGATGAGCACTCTGTTGTGACCCCTTCCGATAATCTTGCCATCCTTGACTATAACACAACCGAACGGACCGCCATGCTTCTTTTCTATTCCTTCATACGCTTCTTTGAGCGCTTCTTCCATATAATTCATATGATTATTTATCCTATTATAAATATATTTATTGTCTTTGAATACAATCAATAATATAAAATTAAATATTTCGCCAAGGCTGTGGATGTACTGTTTCCGAAGCGACCTTTGGCGAAAGTCGGCACTTAGCGAGAAGTGCGCCTTGGTGTGCTTCGAGCTTAGTGATCCGCTACTTGAGCCAACGAGTGAGAACGTGTCGCCGAGGAAAATTGTACATCCGCAGCCGTCTCATTCTTTCTTATTATCCGTTATATATATTATCCATGTACATATCAAAGAAGCGCTTAGCCACTTCCTTCTTATTCTGTGGATGAATATCATTGTATACGCCAAGGTCATAGAGTTCGACTATGTACGCATCATCCATCTTATCAACCGCTCTCTGTTGAGCATCTCTTAACTTCTCCCAATCATCACTTGGTATCTCCCAAGTCTCGCCTCTAAAGTAAGGTAACTTGGCTAAGATAAATGGAAGGTCATCATTGAAAAGTTCTCTCCATTCCTTAACCATGATTCTCATAAGATACTCATAGTCCTCAGGATATCTCGTATTGGACTCACCCTGATAGAATAAAACAGTATCAAAGCAAAGATTCCTGATAGGATAAATCATCCTGTTATAGAGTGCTGTGGGCTGCCAGGAGAAGAACATCATAGAACCCTTAGGATTTTCTATGGCTGCTATTCTAGCATTCCATGTTCCTTCAAGCGATATCTCTTCATCACCTTTCTTAAGGCAATAAGGCATATCCTGCTTGAATTCGCCTACATTATTATCAACGATAACTCGTATTGTAATTACATTCTTACCGGGCTTTAATGCACCTTTTTTAAGATTATAACGACGAGGAGGATAAAAGAACGTGGTCTGTCCTACCAATTCGCCATTAAGGTATGTATCATCAGCATCAACGATGGTACCGAGTCTTAACTGAACTTCTTCATCGCACCATGACTCAGGCACATCTACAGTACGCTGAACCCATACTGTACCGATACGTCTCTCAAGAACATTATCAAGCCAGGAATCAGGTACATTAATCTCAAGTCCGGACTTAATCTCATCCTCACTCCATTCATGGTCATACCATCTCTCAGTGAGGCCTACATCATCCGCATTGGTTTTCTTAAGCCAAGCCTCTTCGTTAGCGAGATCATCAGCCATACGCTTTTTGATGAAATTATCATCCTTGTTACGCTTGATCTTTTCATCGTAACACATCTTACATGAGTCATTTTCAAGGCAGATACACTTAAGAGGTCTATGCTGCTTTTCTGCAATCTCTCTTAACTTCTTTCCGGCCTTAATTACATACTCTTCACTCATGAATGATTCTATATGTGTACCACCCATGCTGGCATTGATTAAGCCGATGGGAACGTTATCTTTTTTATACTTATATTCTGCAAAAAAGAATCCAAGTGCCGAGAAGAATAACACAGTCTCAGGGTTTGCACTAATCCATTCACCTGAGCCAACTACTTCTTCAGGCTCTCCAAACTTATATTCAGTTGATAATTGAAAATGTCTGATTAAAGGATAATTAAGAGTAGGAACTATATCCGCATACACATCCATGCATGCAGCAATGGGAAGTTCCATATTGGACTGACCGGAAAGTAAGAATACATCTCCGTAGTAAATATCATTAATCTCAAGAGTCTCCGCATTGTCAGCAAGGATAATCTTATGCGGTCCGCCTGCTTCAAGCATGGGCAAATCAAACTTAAAATATCCATTGGGCGAAGAATCCGTCTTGAATAATTCTCCATCAAAAAGAAGGCGTACGGCGGCATCAGGCTCGCCGTAGCCCTCTATGATATTCTGCTTTCCCCTCTGCAATATCATTCCATTGGAATATATCTTAGATATAACCATTGTAAACCCCTCAAATATTTATTATCTGTTAGCGTACATCTTCTCGTAGTAGTTTTGATACTCACCTGATACGATGGGCTGCCACCATGATTCATTATCAAGATACCACTTAATAGTCTTCTTGATACCATCAGCAAACTTAGTCTCAGGAAGCCAACCAAGTTCAGAATGAATCTTGGTAGGATCGATAGCATAACGCATATCGTGGCCCTTTCTGTCTGTTACATATGTAATGAGACTCTCGGGCTTGCCAAGTTCCTTGCAGATAAGCTTAACGATATCGATATTCTTCATTTCGT
>JAEEGK010001507.1_pt1 | contig 58494 bp, 21 predicted proteins | sample 8958771 | NCBI WGS metagenome assembly JAEEGK01 (sample SAMN16246547, study PRJNA631951) | gut metagenome | biome: gut microbiome; feature: rumen; material: SC-attached | host: Bos | place: Iran: Karaj | collected 2018-10 | reverse complement strand
TCTACACGTCCAAGCTCACCACCGCCATAGACATTACCAGTACCAGCCTTGAGTTTTCCTTCCTCAAGAGTTCCCACGGTACCGTTAGCAATAATGACATTCGTTCCACCATCAGGATGTTCAATGCCATCACCGTCAACACCAACCATAGCAGACTTACAATAGAAGGCATCTGTACTACTCTCAAGAGCTTCACCCTCACCGCCACCGAATACATTACCTGTAATCGTAGCAGCGTTACGGGCGGGAACAGGTTTTTCATCCACAGTACCTGTTTCAGTGGTTTCATCTACAGTCTTAGTCCAATCCCATTTATTGGTCTCTGTATTATAGGTATAGACCTTGCCTTCTGCATCTGTGGTTTCTCTCTGACCATTTTGGTTCAGCCATTCACCAGTACCAATTTCCACAGAGGTGTTGCCTTGCACATCGCCCTTATAACCACCGCCATAGATGGTGCCGATGGTACCGATAGCAAGAATGGCATCTCCACCTTCAGGATGGCTAACCACTTCATAGTCGTATCCATCAGATGAATGGTGAGTTTCTACAGTGAATTCTGTCGGCTTAACATTAGCATACTTGGCTAATACCTTTCCTTTCTCCATGTTCACGTTGATAGACGGATTACCAATCACCTTAGCCTCATAGCCACCACCATAGATAGAACCAATCTTCGTTGCAGAGATGATATTGATCTGTGGGTCACGTTGAACAGTGATTTCAGCTTGCTGTGCAGGAGTCAAGTCTTCGTATTGAGCCTTTGTACGTGCAGTACCATTATCATTAAAACCATAAACAGAGTAATCGGCCAATTTACCACCAACATACAGTGAGTCTATGACGATAGGCTTACAGCCTTCCTCATGCACATTGATCGTGATAGAACCATATATCTTTCCTCTGGTATCATTACCACCATATACCTTACCAAAAGTACCATTGGTGATATCAATTACAACATCACTATATACATTAGCGTCCATAGAACCTCCATAGATAGCATCTTGTTTTTGTTCTACGCACTTTGCCTCAACCTTTGATCCCGCATCGGTATCAGCACTCTTTCCGGCTGTATATGATTTGTCAATAATCATATCACAATCTCCAGCATCTTCAGTGCCAGTATATGCCTCTGCTCTGATATTTCCCCTCGTGTTACTACCACCATAGGTCGTATGGATATGTCCACCGGTAATCTCCAGCCTGGTAGTACCCTTTCCGTAAGGATAGTTGGCACGACGGGCATCCTTTGTCGTTGCATCCTTATAGCCATCAGAACCATTGTTTTCAACAGCGGGATGAGGATTTCCTTGTGTAGTACCTCCGGCAGAGGTGTGATGGAATGTTGCATAGTAGCCCACATTGGCACCAGGGTTCTCATACCACTCGTTGTTAATTTCGTAGACATCCTTACCATTACCACCACCGAACGCCTCATGGATTTCGTAGGCAGCGTTGATTCTGACATTAGTTGCAGGAGTAGAAGCAGCATTACCACCGCCATATACCTGTTTGATGCTTGTGAGGGCACAACCGTCAATGATCACATCAGTAGCCTCGTCAGACTTTGTCGGTTCGTATATAGCCAAGTTACCACCACCATAGACAGCAAGTACATCGTATTTCCTATCAGCGATGGCTTCTATGTATTTATTAAGTTCTACCTTCTTAAGACTGTCAGTAGCAGCACTGGAAATTGCCGTTTCGTAAGCGGTAATCTGGTCGGAAGTCAAGCCAACGGTTTGGGCGAGTTTTCCGAGGTCATCAGCGTATGTTTTGGCTTTATAGCTACTTTCAGCAGTGGTATATCCACCTTCCATACTCCTGAACTTCACACTCTTGGCACCAATATTTGTTGAGTCTCTATGCTGCGTCGCCCAGACATGCACCAAGGTGTGTCCCTTTGGTGTACCGTTCAAGTCGTTACAACCGAACACCCTTTCTACGATACATCCGCTGCTGCTTGCTGTCTTGTCTTTATTCAGTTCCACAGTAGTATTGCCGCCCACGTTAGCCTCAATGGCATTAGTGCCAACAGTACCCTTACCACCGCCATAGGCATCGTTTGCGATGCTACCGCCAGTCAGGCTGACTGTGGTACTTTCCTTGACCTGACCCATCTCACCACCACCATAGACTGAGCCACCAATGGTGCCACTTTTCACTTTCAAATCAGTCCAAATCGAGGTAGCAAACTTCGTTGGATTGTACTTGTCGGGGGTTGAAGTTTTTGTAGTATCAACTCCACCTGTGAACGCAGTGGTGAGGAAGGAAGCACTAGGACCACGGCTGGCAGCATATACACTACCACCAATACGAGCACCATCGATAGTCACCTTATTGTGTGAATGAGATGCATGGTCGCTTGATGCTTCTTTCTGCTCGTTTTTGCTTTGACCTGTCTTTGGAGGACCTACAGAAGCCAAAGCACCTCCGCCATAGACGTTTCCTTTAATCTTTGTTGTAGCTGTTCCCGCATTGTCGCTATTTTGGCCGTATACTTCAACTGAAGTCGTACAGGTAACAGAACCGGATGAGTTGCTGCAATACTTCGTCAAACCATCCGTGGCCGTGTATTTACCAATACCCGAACCAGCACCAAAGACATGACCAGATCTCTTTTCGGAGTCTGATGTCTGACCAGCTATATTTCCCTTGAAAATCTTGACTTCGGTACTATTGCGCACATGACCATCCTGACCACCGCCATAGACAGAACCATAGATAATGGGGGTATTGGCTGAAAGTGCAGAAGTTGACGTGCCACCAATATTGACGATGGCCTTATTCACATAACCCATATAGAAGTCAGGTACATACTTGTAACGAGGTGACTTTGCACCCACATCCATTGCTGCTGTACCACGGCTTCCGCCAAAGACAGAACCGTATGGAAGAAGGTCTGTTGGATCAAAGCCTTTATTATCAGCACCTATAGTACCGCCATTGATAGTGACTGTAGCCTTACCACTACTAAGGAAGTGGTCAGCCATCGTAGTAGGCTTATTGGATTCGGTAATAGGCGCGTCAGGGTCAAAACCTTTAGTTACTGTCCACAAACTATCAGTAAGCGTCTCACCATAGCCTGCAGTAGAATAGTCGTCCTTACCACCAGAGTAGTTACCCTTACCCACAGAAGCCATGTTACCGCCGCCATAGATGTACCAGCCTACGCTACCGCCATTCATGGTGACGAAGGTGTTTCCATAGACCTTACCGGCTGTCCAACTGTGTACTGCTTCCGGACTTCCCTTAGGAGTCGGAGTTTCTTTTGTAGGATCCAACAACGTAGCCTCATATGTGCTTGTACCCTTACCACCACCGAAGACAGTTCGACTGATAGTACCGCCATTGATAGTGACGCTGGTATTCTCCATGACGTGACCATCATCACCGCCACCATAAATCGTTCTGATAGTCGGTGAACCACTGATAGTCACCGCTGTCTCGCGAACATTGGCACAGAAAGCTTCCACATAGCGTTGTTTTTCAATGTCGGTTATATCGTGGTTGTCCACATCCTTGAAGGCCACCTGACCCTTACTGCCGCCAAAGACATATCCATCATTATCTCCATCACCGATAGTTCCACCAGTGATGTTCACTGTTGCCTTACCACCAATCGCGTTACCACCAGGGGCAAGAGTATCCGTCGGGGCAGCCTTTATATACTGGAATTCGTATGGCCAACTCAAACCGAAGCCATTTGTCAGGCTTTCATGCTTAGTGATGTATTTATATTCATATGTGTCTCCGACTTTTCTACTGTTATAGTTCATCAAACCTACAGAAGCGTAGTTACCACCACCATAGACATTCTTCTTAATCGTACCGCCAGAGATATTAACGAATGTATCACCAGATACACAGCCAGTCCATATCATTGGGGTGAAGGTGTAATATATGGCATCCTCACCATATCCACCAGCCGTAATAGTTGTTGTATCTTGTTCATCACTACCATATCCGCCACCAAAGACGTTACCATCAATGGTACCACCTGAGATAGTAATGGTAGCACGGTTACGTACGATACCTATCTCACCACCTCCATAGACGTTGTTTGTAATTTCACCGCCACTGATGGTGATGTTAGACAATTTAGCTACCGCCTGCTTAGGCCATATTGGGTTACGCTTTCCGTTAAGGAATGTGATACGTCCCTTTGAGCCACCATATACGTTACCGCTATATTGGCGATTAGATTTTTCTTCTACATCTTCTGGAAGAGTAGTCTTATTACCGATAATAGTATTACCGCTGATGTTCATAGTGACATGACCATATGTCTTACTATCTGTGTCATCTTTCAACTGACCATAATAAAGATCTTCCGGACCAGTGAATACAATACCCACAGATGACATACGTCCGCCACCATAGACAGAACCCAGAATCTTGGAAGTACCGCCAATGCTCATATCCACATTACCGCCCGTACTACCGGCTGTCAGTGCCACGCCACTGTAACCACGGCCTATGCCATAGACGTTTCCTTCGTTTTGTGTAGTACCGTGAGTACCAATCTTGGCAGTACCGCTGATATTCATTTTAACATCACCCAGTACGTGACCTTCCTCACCGCCACCGAAGACAGAACCATAGACGATACCGCCTGAGACATTGACTTCTGTCTCATTGATGTTGGTCCAGGTGTTGAAGTGTGTACGATGATCACCCTTACCGGCACCGAAGAGGCTACAAGAAATAGGACGAGTAGCAATCTGGTCTATAGTACGTGGCACACCTACGGTACCACCAGACATATTGATAATACTCTTACCACTCACGTCTGTCGTCTCATTACCACCATAGACACTGTTCAAGATATGACCTCCAGTGATGTCTATGCGTGTATTACCATATACCGCACCGGCAGAACGGAGCCAATCGTGTCTTCCGTTTGACGTCTCATATGGGTAGTAACCGGAACCACCGCCAAACACAGAACCATAGTATGTATTACCATCCGTAGCTGTCTTGGCAGCACCTTCAACTTCCGTACCATCGCTATAAGGCTTGTCAGCCAGAGGATCGAAAGACAGATAACTATCCTTATTAAATGTCCAGCTTGAACACTCAGGAAGGGCATTGACATCTGTAACTGCTGTTGTTGTCGGGTCAACGAACCTGCTTTCTTCATAAAGTTTTGGTAAGGTCTTTCCACCAACAACTTGTGTCTGGTTTATACCGCAACCAATCTGGCCTCCGTAAATCTTTACATGAGTATCGTGAAGTACACGACCATTCTCACCGCCACCATATACAGAAGCCATGATGATTGGTCTGCTAACGACATGACTAAGAGAGTCTGCTACACCACCTTCGTATCCGTCTGCATATTTATTCTTGATGATTACCTCTGTAGAATTTACAAACGTATGGAAGTCAGCATCCTTATCAACGTCAGGGTCTTCCACTTCACCTCGACCGGCACCGAACACGAAGCCCACGTCAACAGGACCGCCTGTCTTCGTCATACCTTGCGTAGCAACCTCAACAGGACCTATCTGACCACCGCTGATGACAACTGTACACTTACCAGTGTTTGGTTTATATGTTTTAGGCTTACCACCAAGGCAACCTTCGTGAGTAGGATGTCCTGTTGGAAGTGGATCCCTTTCTGTAACAGTACCGACAGAACCCTGCAGGCCACCGCCATAGACACCGTCATAAACGTATCCACCAGACATAGTGACACGAGTATTCTTCTGCACATCTGCGACACTACCGCCACCATAGACACTACCGCCGATAGTATCCTTCTCCAAACCTTCTGCTATTGCCTCATAAGTACCCTCACCTGTCTTATTTGCACAGATATATACCTCAGCATCACCTGTCACGTCAGCACGACTACCGCCACCAAAGACATCGCCAGTTATATGAGCACCTAAGGCTGTTTCATTTGCATATTTTAAGACAAGGACACCATTAATATCAACTTTCGCTGAGTCAACAAATTCCCCATTATCGTAACGCTGCATGATAGGAATTGTAGTTGCATTGCCAATGTTAACGATAGAATTACCATAAACTATACCTTCACTACCTCCACCATAGATATTGCCAATGGTACCTATTGCGTCATCAATAGTATAAACGTTCAATTCTTTCTTATAGTACGACTTACCGTTTTGAGCTGTTTCATCAGCGGTATTTGTATAATTGCCACTGCCATCTTTTTCATAATATTCAGATGCAATAATGGCTGTTCCTACTGCAAGATCAATATCTTTATAATAGTCCGCCTTATGAACATTTGGTAGACTCGTGTAGCCAGTCGGTGCTTTAGCACCAGCCCAAAGACCTTTCACCATATTGACATTCACCTTGGTATCACCATGCACGTCTGCTCTGAAACCACCACCATATATATTGTCTATTCGTGTGGCAGACTTGACGTTGATAGTGACTTCTCCCTCGGTGAATTCATCATATTGTTTTGGTATATATTTCCCACTTTCATCTCTCTTGATTCTCCTTGCTTTTCCACCTAATCTAGTATCCTCACCAGGATAGTCAGCTGCAAAGCCGCCACCGACCAAGTTCTGAATGATAATAGGCTTACATGGATCTTCTTCCTGAATATTGACGGTAATATTACCTCCGATACTTCCTCGTGCATCATTACCGCCATAGACATTCTTAAATATTCCACTGGTAATTGTCAAAGTGAGGTCTCCTCGAATATTCGCGTTATAGGAGCCACCGCAAACATATTCAATATCTGCATTTTTTGATGTACAGCCTGAAATAACGACATTCACATCACCATCTATATCCGCCTCATTACTTGCGCCATATATCTTGGTGATTTTCAAATCACAGTCACCCTCCGGATGGCTAATATCGATGTAAGCAGTAGCATAACTACCCTTTCCATCATTACCGCCAAAGACATTACCAATCTTACCGCCTTTAGCAACAATGCTCGTGCGGCCAAGTATTGTTGATCCTACATTTTCTATCCATTCGCCACCACGTTTAATTGGCATACTGCCGTTACCACCACCGAAAGCATCACTGATATCATAAGAACCCCAGATAACAACATCTGTAGCAGGCACAGCGGAAGAGTTTCCTCCACCATACACCTTTTGTATACTTGTTACATCACATCCGTAAATACGGACATGTGAGCTTTTTCCTGTTGCAGGCTGATAGTCGGCCTGGTTGCCACCGCCATAGACTGCTTGTATCTCATAATACTCATTGGTAGCATTCGGACTATGACCTGAGATGATTTTTTCTTCTTTATTTAACTGTCTGGTTGAATAGATTTCTACCGTAACATTTCCTCTTGGTGTACCATTGATATTATTACATCCGAAGATACTACCGGTTTTAGGAATTGCGGTATATTTTTTGCCTCCTACAACAACTTCATCCGTTGTAAGACGTCGTGTAAAGGCTGCTCCGATACTACCAGTATGCTTGGCAATACTATCAGCATTATTGACATTGACAGTTACATCGCCAAACACATAGACTGGAGTATTAACATCTCCTAAACCACCGCCATAGGCATTACCCATGACACCACCTATCAGGATTACCGATGTAGTATCGCTGGAAGATGATTTACCATCAGCCCAGCTTCCTTTTATCTGTCTGTAATACTTGACACCATTTGCAGCTTTTGCATTCTCTTCTGTTACCTTGACATATTCACTTCCAGGTTTTGTATATAATCCGGTAACTACTGACTCATTGACTTTGAGGTAGGATACTTCATCATACGTATAAACTTCCTTTGTTGCATCCCAGTTATCCGTATTGGTATTCGCTAAAGCACCGCCGCCATAGACGTCTTCCTCGATGACACCGCCGCTGACAACGACAGCAACACTACCCTTAACCGTACCTAACTGGCCGCCACCGAAAGCACTGCCCCAGATAGTACCACCGCTGATGTTCAATGCCGTACTACCAACAGTAGCAAAGCCTTCTTCCATGTCATCATTGCCACGAGAAGCAGCATAGACATAACCACCACCGCTGCCATCAGCACCGATAATAGAATTGCCACTGATGTTTACAATAGTACCACCTGTTACCGAACCCATAGCACCACCACCATAGACGTTGCGAACTACATGACCACCACTGATAGCTACCGTAGCGGTTCCGCCAACAATACCAGCTGTTTTATTGTATTTATCACCATGACCATCATGTTCACTATGTCCTAATGGAATTGCACCCGAATAGTACTTATCTGTACCGCAACCACCACCATAGACGTTACCACGATAAGGATAAGCTGCACCTGAATATGTAATATCATCCGAGGTGTCCTCTGGAGTACCATTGTTATCGGTGATGGGGTAACCCTCTGCAATACCAACCATACCACTATAGATGATTACCTTGGCATTGTGGAAAGTGTGACCATTCTCACCGCTACCATAAAGAGAACCTCTAATCGACGGAGTTGATACATTCTTTCCATCGCCTTCAGTACCAATAATGACTTCCGTATCATATACCCAGGCCATGTTGTCCTGGATAGCACCCTCTGTTGCGATATCACCTCGTGAGGCACCGAATATCATACCATTCTCATTTCCATCGGTACCAATGGTACCACCCTTAATCTTGATAGTAGCCTTACCAGTATTCTCAGCACCTTCAGAACGACCAGTGATAGCCGCATTGGCATTTTCGCTGCCATAAGAATAAGTACCTACAGAGCCGTATGCACCACCGCCATATATATTATGGAGTACTTCACCGCCGTTGACACGGACATTCGTGTTACCCTTGACAAGACCAATTCTGACGTTATCACTGCTTCCGAATCCGCCGCCATAGATGTTGCCGTACTTAGCACCACCATAGACGGTTTCACCGTCCTTTGGCGTTCCGATAGTACCTTTGTTAACAACAATATCCGTACTACCATCTACAGTTGCCAATGAGCCACCTCCATAAACAGACCACTTAATAGCGGCTGTATGACTTTCGACATTGTCACCAATCGTGATGTGTGGATTACCTGTAACGGTTGCTGTCAGACCGAGACCACCACCAAAGACATTCTCCATAACAGTGCCGTTGTTGATGTTCACGGCAGGATAATCAGTATTGCTTGCTGTTGGTGTATAGGCTGCTTGGTTACCACCGCCATACACACTATTGTTAACAGTACCGCCATTGATATTTACGGTCACTGTATTCTTTGGAGTTCCATCATTATTGTTACAACCAAACACGTTGTTAACAACCGTGTTGGTACTACCTTTTTCTATTGTCACGGTCACGGGACCATAGACGTCAGCAGCTATTTCAGGAACAGCGTCTTTGCCTTCAATGCCGTGTTCTGGATCAGCGGGAACAGCAGCTGCAGCCCTCTGTCCTTCACCGCCACCATAGAGGTTACCAGTAATGGTACCTCCATAGAGGTTCACCTGAGTCGTTCCGCCTGATGCTGTAAAGGTAGGATTTTGTTCTGTACCGCCCTTTGTTGCATTCACCTTACCCTTGGCACTACCGCCATACACATCACCTGTGATAGTAGCATAACCTTCGTAGGTGTAAGTCGATGTTCCACTTCTCTTTCCGATGTTCACCGTTACATTACCAGTCACAGTGGTTGTCTCACCATAGCCACCACCAAAGATGTTGCCCTCAATCTTGATGGATGAAACACCTCCATCCTTTTGATCGACTGTGCCAATATTAAGCGTAGTACTACCTTCTACGTCAGCGGAATAGCCACCTCCATAGATACCGGCCTCAATAGGGATATAAGCATCTGCTGTAGGACTGAGATAGGTTCCGTTAGTGGAACTGGTATAGGTACCGCTCGTGATGTTTACACCGATATCTTCTGCCTCTGTTTCAGAATTATATCCATAGACCGTTGCCGTACCAATGTCGATGGTGGTGTTGCCTTTTACGGTGGCAGCATTACCACCACCGAATACCTGACCAATCTTACCGATAGGTTGCTCTTCTGCTTCACCATCATCATCAGTATCAACATGTCCCTTCATGGTGTTGATCCAAACATGGGTATTACCGATGACAGGTGCCTCAAAGCCACCGCCAAACACTTTGCCGATGGAAGTGCAGGAATAGACATTCACCTCAACGGCAGCACGACCTTTTGCAGCTTGGTCGAAGTACAATGTACCTGATGTGTTGGGAGTCCATGTCTCTCCATCTCGGGTACATCCATAAATGGAATAGGGAGCCTGATAGCCGCCACCATAGAGTTCACCAATGATAAGTGGCCGGCAACCTTCCTCGTATGCATTGACGGTAATGGAGCCATTGATGCTGCCACCTAAGTTGTTGCCACCGAACACACGTCCGAACTTTCCACTCGTCACCGTCAGGCTTACATTACCATTGACAACAGCGTTCTTGGCACCGCCATACACGGCCTCGACAAACGATTCAGGCATACACTCCAAAATGATGTTTACATCGCCATCCATAGGCGCTACCTGTCCGGCACCATAGATTTCACCAACCTTCAAGGCACAATCGGAATTGTTGTCTTTTCTCTCCAATGAAGTACCGCCACGCACATTACCCAAGGTGTTACTGCCACCATAGAGGACATGTACCTGACCACCAATCAACTTCGTTACAGCCTTACCAGTACCATAAATACCTGTGGCAGGATCGCTAGCGTAGTCATCTTTGTCAATCACACCCACATCTGCACCAGGATTACCTGTACCGGCACCATTACCACCACCAAATACTTGGTCGATGATATAGGCACTATTAATCGTAATTTCGGTGGCAGGCACAGCTGCAGCATTACCACCACCATAGACAAACTCTATACTGGTCTTATCACAACCTTCAATCAGCACCTCGGCGAAGGCTGCAGCAACCTTGGCAGCATTGCCTGCGTCATAACCTTCAGCAGTCGGATCTGTCACTAAAGTAGCGTCAGTCGGATTATAGTCTGCCTGATTACCACCACCATACACAGCTGCTATATCGTAAGTAGTACGATCGTTAAGCGCAGTTGTACTATTGTTCTTTAGTGCATTCTTCTCATTGTCGACATTCACCGTCCGCTTCACGTGTACCTTCACATGGCCCTTTGGTGTGCCATTCAGGTTGTTACAACCGAATATCTGACCGGTTGTGAATACACGGTTGTCGCTACTCTCAGTTTTTGTTCCTGTATGAGTAACATTCAACTTAGCACCGTCGAGTACCACATTGACATCACCACCAACAATAGCCGCAACAGCTGATACTGGAGGTTGATATTCGTTAGATCCTGGTGTTCCAACTGCATCCGCAGCCTTACGTCCCAAGCCGCCACCAAACACATTACCATAGATGGTACCAGCATACAAATTGACATCCGTTTTAGCGTTAGCAGTAGGGGTACCTAATGCGTCAGAAACATTCACTCCACCCAAGGCAGATCCACCATAGACATTACCATTAAGGACGGCCCCTGATGCTGCCCCTGAAGTTCCGATATTGACCAATACATCGCCATTGACCATGGTCGGTTTACCAAAACCGCCACCAAAGACAACATTCTTAATATCACCACCTGAAGTACCTATCGTACCTCCAGTAATAATTACTGTCGCATCGCCTTTCAGAACACCGTTCTCGTTACTACCGCCATAGACTGCTGTCTCCACCTTTGCGCTCGAGTTTTCGCTGTTCTCAACAAGCACCGTTGTATGACCAAAGTTCCGTGCCACAATATCGTTAGTGTCATCTTCAGTGTCATCAAGACCTAAGCCACCGCCAAAGACGCTACCTTTTACAGTACCAGCGTAGATATTAACTTTGGTGGTCTTATTCTCGCTTGGTGTATATGCTGTTACATCGCCATTTTCATCTTTTGTTGCAGAGGCATTCACAGCACCGAAAGCACTACCGCCATAGACATTGCGAGTAACGGTTCCATTGCCAGTATATGTGGCACTGGGTATTTCTCCGGTCTTCGTGCCGATATTCACCGTCACATCACCGACGACAACCGTATTCTGACCCTTACCACCGCCAAAGACATCTTGACTGACGGTACCGCTGGTCATCTCAACCTCTGTATTACCCAATACGTCTGCCGTATTACCGCCGCCGTAGACGTTTTGGATGGTCTTCTGGTCTGAATCTGCACCGTTTTGAATCTTCACCAGCGTGTTCTCATTGACTGCCGACTCATCACCACCACCAAAGACACTGCCTTCAATGGAGCAGTTACCCGTGATGGTCAGCTTTGTGTTGGCCACTTGACCCAATGTGGTCAGGCTCACAGTGGTAATAACTTTATTGTCATCAGGTGTACCGTCCTCACCATTTCCCGGATAACTGTCAACTTGGATCCAGGTGTAAGGTGTCGTGCCAGTTGTGTCAGCAGGCTCGAACATACCAGATGAAGAGTTAAATTTCGGATTTTTCGTAAAGCCACCAATCCTGACAGGGATTTTAGGCAGCGTAGCAGAATATCCACCTCCGAAGACATTGCCTTTCACCGTACAGCCATCCAATACTGAAGTTGCCTTACCTGTCACTTTACCCAGATTACCACCGCCATAAAAGCTCTTATTGATGGTACATCCCGTCAGGTTTGAGAAAACATTCTCGCATTGCGCCAATGAGAACGAGGCAAATTTAACATAGAAACGGGCACCAGTCTGACCTGATGACCAGACAAAGAATTCATAGTCGAAGTCGGTGGCTACCCCCGGACCTTTAAAGCCATATGATTTCGGAGGATTGTCCAATGACAACAGTTCATCAGTCTTGGCATCAAAATACTTTCCCTTATCATTTATGTAGTTGTTTGCGAGCGTTGTGAAGTTATAAGAGGTATGGTCGTAGTATTTCTGTCGGTTATAGGACACGCCACCGTATCCTGCACCGAAATATTTACCGAAAGTACATCCCTCGGCATTAGTAGTCACCGTCTTGCCAGAGTGCATATTACCAAACTTTGGCCCACCGCAGAAAAGGGTCACATGGCTATTATAAATATCGGTAGTGATGGAACCTTCGATTGGTTGAGCATCATTGATGCCGCCACCAAAGAATTCTTCAATGTCAGCATCATAGATTTGCCAGTGCACATCACCGCCAAGCGGTTCTTGACTTGCGCCAGCTGCTTCCACAAAATGGCCGCCACTAATGTAACATTCGGCATTGTCACTCTTTTTGGTAGCGTTGGGGTTATAAGTACCTGTCAGGTAGAAGCCCTTGTATTCACCGCCGGTTACTGACACTGGTATATGGGGCGTACCAGAGCTACCGTCACTATGGGTACCTACACCGAAACTCTTAATATAGACATTGCTGCCCAAATGAATATAGATGGTCTTGCCTAAGACGTCTGTATTTTGCGTGGAAACGAACTGTTCGAATTCGCCGCCAAGAAGGATAAGCGGCGAGTCAGCAGCTTTGTTGCTTGCATCATTTTCATACTCTATCTGGTTGGAATTGACTATACAGGTATTTGTGATTTCAAACCATCCTTTCATTTTGAAAATGGTAAAGTTCTTTATTCTAGTAGCACCATTGGGCTTCTGAGCTTGGGCGGTGCCTGGGATGTTAATGAAATCGAAACGGATAGGAGAAACATACGAACGGTTAGTATGATGATAAATCATGCTGTAATCCGGCTCATTATCCTTGTCCAAATCTGCAGACATAATCGTGAATGGTGTGGTCTTATCAGATGGCACATTACTTTGATGCAGGTTGCCCACCAACACTATAGCAAGGTCATAAACCGAAGAGGAACTTTTACCTTTAAGAGCATCACCAATAGATTTATAAACCGTTTGTTTACTATTGTTAATGGTAATCTCACCTGTTGGGAACTGTTGGCCTAACTGTGTAACGCCTGGTTTTTCGACATTGCCTTCCTTTGGAGCCACATAACCGTCACTGTACACCACGTCCAAATACTCATCGGCTACGTAGGCAGCATTGCCCCAATAAGGCTCAATGGTAATGCCCGTCACACCGTATGGTACGTCAAAGTAGGCACCTTGGGCAAACACACGGTTGCTGCCACCTGTTCCGTAGAGGTCTTTGTTGGTACATTTACGGTCGGCAAAATTGTAGCCTCCAAATTGATCGGCAGGCGTATAAGTACCTGCTGTACCACCCGAAAATCCTGTAATTTTCCAACCGGTCACGACCTTGTTTTCTGTATAGTTGCCTGTACCCACATCATTATAGTAAGGCAGCTGCACCTTGTCGTAGTTGAAGTTGAATCGGTCGAAGTCCTTATCGGTACGCTGTAGGGTGAGGCTACCGGTAGTGATACTTGCTCCATTAGGGGCATTACTACCACTATTAATAGTTACATTCAGCGTCTTTCCTAGTTTACCACCTTTATTGCGTCCCACAGAGGTGCTGTCAGGAGCATGATCCATATCATAGTTAATAATCGAGGGATATTTATCTTGAACCTTCAGGATGGGGTAGGGCATGGGAGTCGCAGGGGCTGTTATACTTCTGTCTGCTGTTTCCAGTACCCATTTCATCATGTCCTCAGCAATAACTGTAGTATAGGGTGAAGAGGCATAATATGCAGCCAGTCGCCTGTTGCTGTTCAGCAACTGACGGTAGAACTCAAATCGGTTCAGATATTTATCCTCAACGGCCAAGGCACAGTTATACTTTTTGTAGCTATTCTCAGTACGGCTATTAAATTTCTTTGTTTTGTTGTATGCGTAATAATTGTAGGTGTTCAAGCCTCCAATCAGGTTGTTGATGTTGTTTCCGCCATAGACGGGAGCAATGTTTGTACCGTTGGTGATGTCGCCGTAGAACATACAGTTCATCACCATCGTTGTGATGCTGGCAGCGGTGGTTGTCCCGTTATTATAGCCCACTATACCGCCCGCATAAGTGCCGCCTTCGACATCAGCATAGCTGTAGCTGTGTATGACACGCGCAGAGCCATTGAGCAGACCAACGATGCCGCCGACATGCTCTGCCCCTTTCACAGAACCGCTCAGGATGCCGCAGTTGTAGATGCGCGTATTACCGGTAGCGTTGGTAGCTATGGCACCGGCATCGCCTTCAGTAGTGATATCAACATCTTTTAGGATGATATTCTTGATAATGGCATCTTCAGCATACGCCACCAAGGGTACAGAGAGGTCGCTGATAGTAATGCTGTTACCGTCTATGGAACCCGTGAATGGATTATTGGAAGTACCGATGGATTCGAAATTGTTGGCAAGTGTGAAATCAGACGCAAAGATATAGTTGCCACTCATCAGGGAGATTTCATCTGAAGAGTGGATGACCGTAGGTTTCAGGGTAATTGTTAGGAAATTCGTGGCTTCATCCTGAGAAGTCAACCGCGTGCCAGTCAAGGCGTTGACCACCTTCGTATGGTCGAAGCGAGGCATCAGTAGCATGTGCCCGCTGCCGTCATTGACGACGATGAAGGTAGTATTAGTGATGGTCAGCTTGGTCTGGTCGTTACCTTCTATATTTTCCTGTTGGTTAGCTCCTATGGTATTTAATTCCAAATCATTCGACGTACCCTTCCATACACCAGCATCAAGATGCGAGCCTGAAGTGGTAGTCTTGAAATAATAATCTAAGTTGGCGACGCTTTGTACCTGCACATTATAGGGGTCGAAACCGTTCTGGCCTGCATTATAATAGGCTAATTCAGTATCGGATTTGCTTTTGGCATCCTCTTGAGCATCAGTTTCACCAAGATATTTGTAGCCCATCTCAGCATCGATGTTGAAGTTTGGTCTCAAACGCCACTCCAGATTGTTGGAGATAGTTTCCATATTGGTGGATACGGACTCTTCTGGTTCCGTGGAAAGCAAGGTACCGTCTATCTTGGCATATTTGTCTCCTTGTTTCAACAAGACAGAAGAGGCTGACGTAGCGTTAACGGTGGCAGCTCCCGTATAGAGACGGGTGTATTCAGGTTTCACGGTATAGGTGACATAGAAGTCTGTCTTCACACTTGAAGGCTGTACTTCCCAACCTTCATGTTCCGTAGGATTGATATGGTCATAAGGACTATCTGCCAACGTAGTAGAGGTATGGGTATAAGTATTACCACTGTCTGTCCATTTAGTCTTTGTTCCATCAAGGAAGGAACGATAGACTTTAATGGTGGGATCACTGACTGTATATTTATGATAGCCACCTGCTTTCTCGGCTGTGGGATACCAATGATATTTTTCTACCATCGGGCTGTCGTATTTGCGCAACGTAGCAACATCGGACAGTGGCACACGCATAATTTCCCAGCCGTGCTGGTCAAGCAGGATAATCTGTGGGTCAAGTGTGGTCGGTTCAAACGTGAACGCACCTGTGCCCATATCGATTGTCTGGAACCAGTGGTGCTTGTTCAGGTATTTCTTTCCATTTTTGCCGTCTTCACTCCACTTCACCCAAGGTGCAGCATTGGCAAAGACCTGATAAGTGTGCCAATTCGGTTGGACATTGTTAATCTGTGTGAGCGCATCTCCCTCTAAAATAATGTCATCGGTAGAGTTGGCGTCCTCTGTGAAATCATCACCAAACCTTGCACCACCCAGCAGGTTCTGCACCGTTGGGTTATTTTTCCAGTACTGCTCGAAGGAGTTGACGGTTTGTCGAGTTCCGTAGGGTCCATTTTCAGGAGCGCCAGGAATCTCATTAACAGTCACCAACTTACAATAATCGTTGGCATTCAGAACCATGTACTCTGTGGGTAGCAGATTGGCATGGTCCTTGTCTACATCTTCGTGGTTTGTGGTCAAGCTTGTTACGATATGGGTGCTACCGCCATACTCTACAGGGTACGTCCTAAAGTAGATTTTATTACTGGAAATTTCAGTTTTATTACTTAAAATTTTCACACGGTAGGGGTCTTTGTTGGGACTTTCCGCATACCACAACCAGCGTGGACGGGTACTGGCTCCGGAATTAAACTGAGATATATAATGGGGCTCACCATATACATACATCATGACGTCACCGTTGGCATAGGGGTAAACGGCTTGCTCTTTAGTGGTCATCAAACCATCCTTTCCGTTTTCCTGATAGAAATCCTCGCCTTCATAGAACTTGAGCATATAGGTGGTACCAACAACTTCGTCCCCCGGATTATACAACTGCACTTTGTCGTTCGCATCGTACGTGACGTAGATATTTGGGGTAATGGTAGGGTCAATTTCGCCTGAGATGGGATTGGTTGGCGTGTAGGTGCCCTTTTCCTCGTCATACCCCGGTTGGCTGAAATAGTGATAGCCGTCATCATTAACTAACGGGCTCTTCCATGCTTCCGGAAGACTCAACGCCGTTGATTTACTATTGATCGTCGTGATGAGCTTGCCGGCTTTGTCAATCAGATAATAGGTCACACCCGCACCAACGGGGTAAGCACGCACCTGAAGCGAGGCTGCGCCCGTGGCAGTGGTACTGATGTTGAAAGCATCGCCCGTGCGACCTACGCGATAGTAGTTGTCATCGCCCGTGGCTGCCATCAGCTCCATCTGCTCGTAGTTGGCACCATCGCCGGCTGCACTACCCGACAGTAGGATAAAATTGGAGGGTGCAGCGTCCAGCGAGAACGTAGAGGGAGTCGTGTAGTGGAAGTATTTTTCCGAATCCTTGTTCTTTATGTGCACAGCGTAGGGGTCCTCTGCACCGGATTGACCTATATACCACAGGTATGCATCAGACTCCTTTTCTGCATCGCTGGGACTGGCGTTGTGATTCAATGTCCCACTATCGTCGTAGATGTAGTCACCGTTGATGGTGATGTTGAAGGTACGGTATGCACGCAGATGCAGGAACTTGCTCATCAAGTGCTCATTGGTGTAGGTCACATAGATGTTGGCACTGGAGGTCGGCGTCTCCGTAATCACGTTCCCCGGAACAAGATTGGCACTATTGTAGGCACCGCTGAACGAATAGAACGTCAGCGTCTCCCCCTCCAGATAGGGGCTGCGGATGGCAGCAGGAATGTTGAGATAGCTTTCTAATCGCACCCCTACATACTGAGCCACCGTTTGTTTGATGGCAACCTCTCCGGCAAGGTTCACAATGTGATAGGTATATAAGGGCTGGGTGGCTATCTCGGAGCGTCTGCCATTGGAGTTATGAATGACGCGTGCTTTGATTTCCGTCATCGAGGACGTAGGCGTTATCGCACCAGAATAGACTTGTTTCGTGTCCGAAGTCTGAGGGTCAGAGCCGTCGGTGGTATAGTAAATGGTAGCATTTGCCTCTGTGGTACTAATCTCCACATTGCCGGCAGCATTGATCGTGATAGATGGAAATTTCAGGAAGGCCTCTTCAAAATAAAATTTACTTGTATAATCATCACTCTTGTTCCATAGACCTACAGTTCCTCCAACATTATAATATGCTAACGTTCCTGAGGGAGCCGTTGGTTCACCTGTAGGACCATCAGTCTTGTCGGCCGTTCCTTTCAGACTATTTCGGTTTCCTTGTGTGATATTTAAATACCATTTTGTAAACTTCTTGGGCTCAATATAATAAAAGCCTTGAGAGTGTCTTGTTATAGTAAACAGGGCATAGTCATCTGGTGTACTTGTCGTTTCAAGGTGTACGCGAAGACGGTTTCCACTTGAAGCAGTAGGTATTGATGCATTGCTGACAAGATATTTGCCGTCAACTGCATGGATAATATAGTAATAATTGGATGTAGCACTTTCCTTAACAATCTTCCATACGGCTTTTCTGGCATCATTGGAGCCATTTCTATACTGATAACTTGTCAGGAACGGCTGTCCATTGTCTTCATCTGTGAAATTGTTTGTAGCACTTGCATCGTAGTATATCCAATCTTCCGTAGGACACAGATAATAGTTCGTGGTAATATTAGTTGAACTATGACTATTCTGACCTTGATTGTTACCACCGATATAATAATATCCAGAATAGTCCTCTCCCCACACGCTGATGGTTCCGAGAGTCAGCAGCGTGAGCAGAGTTATGACAAAACGTCGCTCGAGCTTTACTCGCTTGCTACTGAAAGGACGCAAGAACCTCGTTGACAACGAGACGTAATCTCGCTGACGACGAGACGTAATCTCGTTAAGAGTGAAACGTAACCTCGTTGATAGCAAAACATACTCTAGCCATACTCTAGCCATACTCCAGCCTGCTCCTAGGCTGCTTCTAAGCTGCTCCAAGAGTATGCTTAGAGCCTGCCTAGAGCTTGCTAAGTGCTTGCCTACACTATGGCAACTCTGTTGTTCTATTTCGCATTCTATATCTCTTTCACCTAATATCATTTCTGTCATATCTGGTGTCATATATCATCGTTATATTTCTGTCTTTACAATCCGACACTGGTGTGTCTTTTGTTTCTTGTCATAGTTGATACCTACGAGGAACAACTCACCCTTGTATTCAGCCACCCTCGTCGTGAGCGGCATCCACACCCTGTGCCACAGCCTCTTCGTCGCCATCGAGCGTGGCTTGCAGCAGTTGCTCTGAGGCTTGAACGGCTTTCACTACAGGAGTCCAATTGTTGTCCTCTATGGCATTCACCATTTCACTGGCTACTTCTTCAGCAGTCGTGATTTCAACAGGCTGTGCCCACGTCATAGTAGTTCCTAAGACCATCATCAGGAGCAGCAAAATGACGAAACGGCATTTCGCAATGAGAGAAACGGTCTTTTTCTGTGAGAGAAACGGCGTTTTGCTCTCACAGGGAACTTGTACCTGTATGTTGCTATATTCTTTTTCGCTCAATATCTTTTCGATCATATCTTATGAGATATATTTTATTCTTGTTTTATTGCAATATATGATTTGCCTGCAAGTTGAGAAAGCTTAGTTTGAATTCGCATCAGTAGTCTTGGTGCAGAAATTCCTGTCGGCAGTGGCTTTAGCACTGCTGTCTTGTCGCCCTTTAGTGTATCCTCACCGAATAAAAGTTCTATACCTGAGTGCGACTTGTTCTTTGTCGTAGCTTTGTCTATCACGTCAAATGCTACTTTATGTTCTTGGTTATACGTAAAATCAAGATTCCGGATATTTCCAACCCCCATTTTGCAGTAGCCTCCATATTGTCTGGTGGCAGAAGTGGGAATCCGCATGATATCATCCATCCAGCTGTCAACGGCCATTCTTGCCACGGAGAAATAGCCTTCGTTGTGCCTCAAAGAAAAGGCTGCCAGCGAAACATTTCCGTTGGAATCGAGCATAGCAGGAAGGAAAATGGCTCGTGCTACATACTCTGTATCTGGTAGCTTGTCGTCAAACATATCGATTAATCGTCTCAATGGTTTTAATAATGGATTCTGTCGTCAAAGGCAGGTTGTCGTGCCCAATAGCATTATCTTTTGCCTCGGCAAAGTACGAGAACTCGTTTTGACCGATGCTGATGGCAGCATTATTGCGCTGAAGCAAATAAGTGCCATTTACGTTTGGGAACAATGTCCAATCTGCCAGTTCCAGACTATTGCAGGAACGAAGCAGTTGCTCCATAAATGTCGTGACATCTGGCAACACTGGTTGTGCATCCTCACCATCCCAACCTGGTTGGAGACTGGCAAATTCCTTGAGGCGTCGTTTCATGTACCCCAAATTCTCATCTGCGACCTCAGCCTGTAGCTGAAGGCAAACAGCCCGCTTTGTCTCTATTGGCATGTGCGAGGAATGCAGATAGCTTATCACGGTGTCAAACATAGTAGGAGCATAGGTCACAGCGGGTTCACTGGCCATGTCTACTTGTCTCTCTTTGTCTTTTATTTCTTCGCTCATACGCTTAATATCTTGTATATTCGTTCTATCCGTTCAATTCGTGGTTTCTTTTCTTTAATGACTCTGCAAAAATAAGTATTTATCTATTAATTTCCAAATATTTCAATATAAAATTCATGTTACCTATTTGACCAACAGCTTCTTCTTGTTAGCAATATACACGCCTTCGATGTTAACCGGAGTTTCGATCGTCTCACCCGGCTGGATGACATAGTTGGCAACGGTGACACCACTGACATTGATGATGCGTACCGTTGTTGCCTCTGTGAGATGCGACTTAGCGATAATCTTGTGTCCTTGGACATAGATCTCGAGGTCGCCGTCAAAGGCAGACTTGGGCTCGTCCTCCAGACCGCTGTAGCCATCACCGAACAGAATGCTTTCCGGCATCATCTTCGGACTTGGCGTAGTCTTAGCAGTAACAGTTGCCGCGAAGTACGGGCGGAAGGCGCTGACCTTAGTAGCACTACCTGTAGCAGGCACCTTGTCGTAGCTGTCACCAGCGGCATCCAGCGTGTAGCTGTAAGTGCCGGCCTCCAGATTCATGTTCATATAGCTTGGCTTGAACGTTAAGCTATAGTTATTATCTGTACCTTCTAATGATTTCTGAACGCCATTCTTCGTTTCTTCATCGCTCACACCGATTCCAACACCCGTGTTAGAGGCGAATGTAATGGTCTGTCTGCTTAACTTATCAACGGTTACAGCCGTGTTCTGTGCCTCGAAGTTACCACTGAGGTCGAACTCATAATAGTCCTTACCCGGCAAGCCAATGATATATGGTGTGGCACCAGCCAGTAGAGGATAGCTTGTATAGGTGCGCTTGTCATTATAATAGGTCTGATATGTGTCTTTGTTATAATCTTTATGTTTATGAACGGCAGTATTCTCGTAATAGTAATCCCACAAGAAGGTGTTGGTAACAGTCTTGGTGTCACCAAGAGCAGCAGGATAGGTGAAGGATGCCTTAGCCACTTTAGATTCATTGACGGTTTCTTCCGTTATGTCGGTTAACTCACGCAGCCAGTACTCGTGACCTATCTTCGCCTCACTACCCTCAATCGAACGACTACCGCCATAGAAGTGGGTAATCTCACCCTTTGTATCGGTGGTCACCAGTTCTGCCGTAAACGGAATACTAATACCCTGCCAGCCCGTTGTGGTTTCCTTGTCGAAATTAACATACTCCTGGTCCTCCGGCTTGCGCTGATACCACATACGATGCTTGTTGTCGAAGCTATAAGGAATCGGACAGTTGAAGTCTTCCTTATCCACCAGCAGGTGGTCGGTTGTGGCTATGAGGTCACTCTTCACGAGGTGACCATAGATGGATGCGTTGGTAGAGGTGGCATCTGCAACCGTACGATACTTATCAGGTATGTCAGCTTTATTGTAATAGTCGCTGTAAGCTGGATCCGAGAAGTAGTTGGTCAGCACATCATGGGTAGCCTTGTTGGCATAACCCGTTGCTGCGGTATCTGCCGGTGCATAGACCAGCAGGTTTCTGGTCTCGTCATAGTTGATGATGCTCAGCAAGCCGCCATCGTCGAGCAGTGGGGTATAGAACTTACCAGCGGAATTCAGTCCTAACTCATAGGGCTTATCGGCTTTAGTAGCTTCATCGTGCGTGTCATTATGTCCAGCAAAGTCGATAGCCGTCAGCTCAGGATATACTTCCCTGCTGCCGTCATTAGATTTCTGTGCCAGATAGGCTTGTGGATTGAAGTGGATGAAGCTCATATCGCTTGAACAGTAGTAAGCAGGTGCACGATAGACACGGTTGGCATCGTCGTTTTGCGACAGACGTCCACCATCTCTTACCACAGCTGTCGGTATATCCTGATGGGCCTGGACAGCATAGCCGTATGTCAACTTCTGACCGAAGAACAGATAGTCGTCGGGCCAGATGGGCGACCAATGGTCTACCTCATAGCTGTTGCCATCCTTATCCGTTACCGTCTCTAACCAGTAGCGTTCATCTTCATCGTCAGGAATGGTACCAGCGGCAAAGCGGAAGTCACCGTCTTCGAAACGGTCCTCTACATACTTGATACCGCTATAACCCGACGAGCAGTCGGCAGGATGGCTGTCGTAGTACTTCGCAGGCTGGAGTGTCAACTTATTGTCATCACCGATGATAAAGTAACGGTACTTCGTCTTGTCTTCACCTGCAGTTACCTGTTTGTCGCTGAAACGTTTGTACAGGTAGAAGTTGTTCAGGTCGTAAGCCACCTCACCATTGTAGAACGCACGGTCAGACATTGGTCTGGCGAGACCATGACCGCTTGCATCGGTCTTATAGCCCTTCGTGTCCTGATAATAGCTGTTTACAATCTGCTTTGTATCATTGCCTGTAGCTGTAGGATTGCCAAAGACGGCATAGGCGCTGCCATCAGGCGTGCCTGTCGTGTTGATCCAGCAGCTCTCTACATAGCCGTCACCTTCGTCAACAATACCGGCCCCTGTGAATGAACCCGTCACACCGAGGTTATAGACACTACCGCAGAGCTTGCCGAACAGTGAGTTGTCCAGACCACTGATAGTATGACCGTCACCATGTAGTGTGCCATTGAAGCACGGGTCATCGCCAGAAGCAATAGGTGTCCACTCATTCGCAACCGCCGGATCGTCAGTACGGCTGAGGTCTGTACGCAGGAAGAACTCCAGATTCGTGCCGCCACCGACGCGCGTCTTGTCAAGCAGGTAATGATCCTTCAGTGCGCCTTCTGCCGTTACCTTACCATCTGTGACCCCCGTTGACTCATTCGTCAACAAGCTGAGGTCATACAGGTTCTTGAACAGGTCAAGACCGTTCTGCGTTGTTGCAGGATCGTCCGTCTTATAGTCGTTGATGTATATTTTGGGCTTAACCTTCTGCTTGTCGTGTACATCCTTGTGATCGATGTAGTAGTGGTGCGTCTTAGCGTCCATCACTTTCTTCAAGTCGTGGTAGTTAGCCACATGTACAGGTACGTGATTCGAGAATGTCTCGCCCAAATATGTCTTGGCATAGTAAGCCAGGTAGTATTCGTTCTGATAGAGGTAGAGCGGGTCGTTGGTAGGCGTTATCTCCATACCGTTGATATGGCTCTCGGCATCGGTCTCGGTGTCGAAGAGCTTCCAGCCGCCACCGGTAATCTCGTAAGCACCAGGTGTGACGTATGGCTCAGGAATACTGATGGTGGTACCAGGCAGTATGATGTCAGGCTCTAAGATATCCTCTACGGTAGGCACACCACTCTTGAAGTTTAGGTGGATGTTCAGCACATGGCGCTCGCTCACCGGTGTGATATGCGAACCGGACATATCGCTCTCCACATAGTCGTACTGATAGATGACAGTGATAATCTTCTCCGCTGAGAGGTCGAAGATATCAGAGCCGCGAGTCACGTAGAGCGAACTGGTTTCCGTTGGTGCCAGACCGTGGATGGAGAAGCTCTTTTGCTTATTGGTCAGGTTATTATAAGTGAGATCATTAATGACAACACCAGTCGCTACTACAGCACCCTTGTCATAGTTGCCACCTGTTCCACCTGTAACACCAGTGGCGCTGGTGACAGCATGGCCATCAGCATTGTTGGGAATTGTGTACGCCTCACGGCAGTAATAATAGGTGCCGGTAGAGGGGAATTTCAAAGATTTCACTTTTCCTTTATCGTTACCACCCAGACCATCGTAGGTGTCCTTGGTAATAACCTGTCCCGCAGCGTATGGTGTATCACCAAGCACGATGGTTTCAGTCACCACATAATAGGTGTCGTCGGTGTTGCTTACCGTAATAGGAGCCCAATGGTACTGCTCATTAGGCAGTGACTCATAGACAACACGATCCAAATTATCGCCAACATAGACTTTGCCGCTTGAAATAAGGTCGGTAGAAACCGTCATGTACTTCTTACCGATATTATCACCTTCTGTTTCTGTCTGATCACTGTTTTGACCGTTATAGGTTGCGGTGTAGTCTATCGGTGTCTGGAGAGAATAGTGAGCAAGGTTGGCATTGGCTCCGGCCAAGGTTCCTGCAGCAGAGTCGTACTGGTACTTCTGTCCATCAGCGTGGATGACGTTACCTGTTGTTGGATCCTTACTGTAGTTCGGGTCGATGAGCAGGTCGAGAGCATCGTAGTTGAAGGTAAAGTTCTTACGATCCTTTGGCGCCATAGCGGTATAAGCTGCCAAGGCACGGTAGTTCTTACCCGTCTCATAGTAGTTGCCGCCATATTTACCAGCTGTGGTACAATAATAAGCATTTGATACGGCCTTGTCAATTTCTGTAGCCTTATCCCCATAGGTGTTCTTCAATCTCGTTATCTCTGATGCCGTCAGATAGGTGTTGCGGTACATAAACTCAGTCTTTGAGAGTTGAACGGTGGTGTTGACCACGAACGCCTCGGCAATACTGTCGCTCATGGATTCCCATTGAGCTTCTGTATAATCCTCCTGAGACAAGGTGGCTCCCTTGTGGAAACGCTGTTCAGTCCCCTTCTTGTTGGTGGTCTCCAGCAGGTCTGCAGTAACGATGTAGGCTGGATGGAATTCTGCCTGGCCAGTTGATGGAATGACAGAACTATGGTTGGTCTTGACACTTTGATACGTGTCATAGAGCTCCTTGGAGATGATGCTACCTAACGTATAATCGTTCTGACCATACAGACCAGTCGTATTAGGTGTGTAGGTAGGACCGTCCTCAAAGCCAGTACCGCCAGTTTGATTCTTTGGTTCTGTGCCATCAGCCTTACTGTACCAAGTGTTCCACTGGTTCGGATTGTCAATATTGTAGGTCAGAATGAAGCCCGAATTGTGACTCACGTTGTTGGATGGGCGGAAGAGGTAGTCGAATGCTACATCTTGGTCTCTTGAGACGTGGTGTACGTAAGGCGTTTCTACTAAATCGTCCTTGTCGAGTTTCTTCATAGGAGCCGCATTCTTCAATGCTTTATATTCACTGGATAGCAGTACGGTGCCCGCTTTGTAGGTCACAGGAGTGTCTCCATTTCCATAGGTGCAGTCAGCAATGACCACGTAGGTCGAATCGACAAACAGTGCCTTCTCTGCTTCGGTGAGCTGGCTGTAATCCCAGTAGCTGATGGCATCGTTACGTCCATACTCTTTATCGCGCAGCTCTATCTTGTCGTTCTCGCCAAGAACCTTCTGTGTTGTTTTGTTATTGATGGAATAGTAGGCATAGTAGTTAGGCTGCACATTCAGTAGAGTCATCTTGCCATGAGAGGCAGAGGTGATGGTCAGCGGAATGCTGACTTCCTCACTGAAGGCATTCGGACTGCCAGTATAGGCAGAGATATACTGGTCGTAGATATAGACGGCACCCTTGATGAACCAGTAGTGGGCAGGCACGCCGTCGGGCTTATCGTAGCCTGAAAGATACTTGGCACCGATATTGTAACAGTCGTCAATAATGGTCTGTGTGCTGTGTACAAAGTTACCCGAGGTTTCCCATTCCTTCTTGGTGCCCTCGGTCTCATCATATATGAACTGCTTGTTGGTGACGGCACCTTTGTTCAGAGCCGTCAGAATGGTTTGATGCTTGTTGCTGGACTGGCGAATACCGTGCGCGTTTTTGGCATAGACGTAGCCACCACCCATGCCTGGCTGCACATTAATGAGGTCGAGTTCTACGACACCGGTTATCAAGCCCCACTTTTTCTCGTAAAGGCCCTTACCACTACCCGTCTCCTTGGTCAACTCCAGATAGACACCCGAGGCCAGAGCGACCTTGTTATGTGAGTTTCCGTTGTTGCGCTTGCGCTCGTTGTGGAAGGCTTCCTTCCAGTCGTAGTAGGTGGCTGTTCCATAGTCTATGCCATCCGTTTCTTTTGTTGCGCACTTATAAGTGAGGGCATCTGTATTGTCGGTAACACGGACGGCAGTATGGAAGTCTACGTCACTAGTCAGGGCACCGAGGTAGTTCACGACGCTGTAGATACCGAAGTAGTTGCCATGTTCCTTATCCTTGGCATTGCCGGCATCTGCAGCACGTACCGACACCTTTTTATTCAGCGACACCTCACGTACACGGTTGATGGTGTAGTTAGTATAGTCCACAGTCTCAGGCACACGGTCCCGAGCACCCTGCATCACCATACGGCTACCGAACACACCGCAGAAGTCGGAACGCTGCACGGTGTTCATCGGACGGCCGGCATAGCGTGAGCAGACACCGTTCTCTGCCCAATAAGATTCCAGTGGCTTACCATCGGGTTTAATCATCGACTGAGCAGACTCACCCTCTCCAACAACCACGCCATCAAAGACGTTTATCATCTCATCCGCCGTGATAGTGGAACCGACGGCATAGGTCTTACCATTCTTATCTGAACATTGTATCAGGCACTTATAGCGAATCTCATAATAGGCGGCTTCACGGTTAGGCAACTGTCTATATTCTTCAATGGTAATCTCTGGGTTGATGTGGTAATAGTCGGTACCGTAGTTGGTAATGTTCACCTCACGGTAGCCGTCGACCAGCGTCAGGTTGCCGTCACCATACAAACCACCGACACGGCCTCGTCCAATAGAGATGAGGTCGCGGTGATAGACATCGTTGATAGAGGCTGTGGCATTACCGAATACCGTGGTAGTGTTGGCATACACTTCGGTAGAACTCGGTGAGGTATTACCACCGGCAAACACGGCGTTGTGGATAATGATACCTTCCTTGTTGAAATCCTCTTTACTCAGTTCATTCCACGTAGCATCTTCCTTATTGCCCAGATAGTTAAGATCAGAAGTAGGTACAAAGTCACCTGCGGCATAGTCAGTGCCATTGATATTGATGGCAGCATTGGCCTTACACCAAGGCTCTACCAGCACCTTGCAGTCCTCAGTCAGGATATACTCACTACCAGAGGTTTTGAAAACTCCATTCTCGTTTTTATAATAATAGCCTTCGCTGTTGTCTTTATCATCGTAGCGTGTGCCATTTTTCTTACCAATACTCAGAACACCACTTTCATTTTTGTAGGCACTATAGACAAAACCGATGTCGCCGCCACCGAAGACGTTGCCGTAGCCTAAGGCAACACCATCGTCGGTACCAATCTCACCGCCATAGATATCTACCTCGGTCTGGCCAAAGACGTAACCCTTACAGAACAGACCATTTGCTTTCAGCGACTCCACCGTATTTGCGTTCATGTACATGGTGCCGTCGCCTCCCCAACTGTCCTGACCTCGACCACCGGCAAAGACATTGCGCATCACATGGCCGTCATACATCTTGACCGACGTCTTGCCAGGCCTGAAGATTCGGACATCGCCGTTTTCTACTCCTGTTCCTGATGAATAGCTCGTCTTTGTCGTACCGGCTCCGATAGGACCGAGTTCACCACCACCATAGAGGCTGCCGCGGATGGTGCCGCCATACATGGTGACATTGGCATCGTCCACATAACTGTTCACTACATAACCACCACCAAAGGCATTGCCGGCTTTCTCGATGCTATTGGGCTTTTGGTCGTCCAGTTCCTCAACATATTCTCCAGAGGTACCCGTATTTTTGTAACGGTAACCGATATACCCGTTGTTGATGGTGAGGTTGGTCGTGCCATAGACCGAGCCTCCCTCGCCACCGCCATAGACATTACGCTGGATGGCTGGAATGCCGTTGTAGAAGCTGTTGCCGTCCACCTTACCGATGGTCACATTAGTCACAGCGGGGATGTCATTGGCATTCGACTCGTTAATAGCTGCTTCTACAATCTTTCCTCCGTCAACGGTCTTACAGTGCTTACCCACATGACCCTGATAGCCGCCACCATAGACGTTACGTGCCATACCACCCTCAATGACTACATTGGTCTCGCAAGTGAACACATCAGTGCCCAGACCGAACTCGTCGAATACAGGACCTCCCTGACCGCCACCATAGATATCCTTATCTACATTACCACCCTTTAGTTCGATATAGGTTGTTCCGGCTACCACGGCATCGGTACCAAGACCACCGCCGTAGGCATAGCCGCTCACATTACCACCATTCATGATGTGGACATTGGTCTGGTGGAAGTCGGAATTTGTCAGGATGTCGTTAGTGTGGGTACCGTCATATACGCCTGCATTATTGACTTCGGTTCCAATATTGGTGGGCAGATGAATGGGGTTAGTGTCAAGATAGGTACCAAAATCATTTAGGATACCACTGTATTCAGAAACTTTGTCTGCTATTTCTTCTTCTGGAACGCCAGCTTCACCATAGATCTTTTTAAGCCACTCTGCCATCGAAACAAAGTTAAAGGCATTACCGTCGCGTCCGCCACCAAACACCTTATAGGCATTTGAGCCGTTATTCATAAACACGTTGGTACGGCCTGAAATGGTCTTCTTACCATAGCCGGCACCATAAATGGTAGCCTGATAGCCATTGCTCTGCATGACTGGTGCTTCGATATTAATATAAGTATCGCATGAGACGCGACAGTTCTGGTTACCACCATAGATGGCATCGTTCACAATGGCGTTTGCACCCTGATAGTCCACACAGGTCACGTAGTGGTCGCAGTAGCGGGCAGCAAGGTCTTTCTTGTTTTCGTCTTCAAACAGCTTTGGGTCATAGCCCTTACCACCACCAAAGATGGCGTTAAGTTTAATGGTAGAGGCGGAAGGCACGTTGACACGCGTATAACCTACCAGACCTTCCTGGTTACAGCCGCCATAGACATTGTTGAAACTGCCAGCAAACAGGTCAATGGCTGTACGGCCGGCACCCAACGCCTCAGAAAGGCCTGTCCCGGCAAAGGCACCGCCACCATAGATATCGACGTTGGCAAAACGGTTGGCATCCTTGGTATTGGTGTCATCGATAAGCACGTAGGTTTCTTTTTGCATGGAGTTGTTCAACTTGCCATGGCCGGGGAATCCCTCACTACCACCGAAGATGAAGCCTACCATATTGTTGGAGTTGTCAGCAGGTGTGAAGTGAACGAAAGAGTTGTTATTCAGACGCGGGAAGGAGAAAATAGGATTGCCTTCGTCGTCAGTCTTAGGCTTGCCAGAATCATCGGTATAGTCCTTGAACACACGGTCGGCATAGTCGTAACTACCATAGTTGCCACCAAAGATACTGTCCACACGGCCTTGGATATACTTCACATAGGTTGACGATTTCTTCAGCGCATCCTCAAACACTTCTCTGTTGGTTACGGCATAGTGGTTAAGGTCGCTCTTGATAGTACCACCAAAGTCATTGCCGCCATAGACGTTGTCGCGTACCCACGGGAAACCACCGTCATAGCCTATATGAACCTCCGTGCCACCATAGATGTCGGCATTGCTGGCACCACCGAAGGCATCATAGACGCGTCCGTTGCCCAGATAGACATACGAGTTACCGATGACGTCGCCCTCGCATCCGCCACCATAGATATACTCTGCCTCAGCCAATGGCAGGCCTGAAGTCTTCTCAGAATAGCCGGCATTCTCGCCTTTCAGATTGACTGCAGAGCTGTAGGCTGCGTTATAGACGTACTCACCTGTGCTGTTCTTCTTGCCCACGACACCTTCCTCGCCGCCACCAAACACTTGGAAGGCGTAGCCGTTGTTCATGTTGACAGTCGTGCTGCCCCATATTTCGGTGTTCTTACCATAACCGGCACCAAATACCGACATGGCAACGGCCTGCACATCATCGCCCTGAGCCTCGATGAGCACACCCGAACGGCGATCACCCCCAGATTTAATCTCATAGGGATCCTCAGGATTGGCTTCCGCAAAAACGACATCACGTTTAATCACGTCTTGGTTGATGTTGATGACCACATTACCGTTGACATGTCCGCTGTTGTAGCAACCGCCATAGACGTTACCACCTAATAGGCGGCGTTTTTCATCGTTAGCAGTTCCTGTGCCGTCGGTGCCTACCCCCGTTCCACCAGTGCCGGTCTTCATGAAATCATCCTCATCGAGACTCCACTTGGCCGTGTTCCAATCCAGCTGATGACCTTCTGCCGTCTTCTTATAATATTTGTCAGTAGCAGCAGTAGAAGCGTCCTCTGTACCGTCGGCAATGAACTGGCTTGAACGTAGGTCTGTGGTGTAATACGTCTGACCGGCTTTCAGCTTGCCATTCACAATGTCATTGTCAGTAATAGGTACAAACGTATCGTCCCAGCGTCGGGGTTCTATCACCACATTCTCAAGGTTTACCTCGATACGGTCCTTAATCTTGCCCCCTTCAGTATAATTCTCCCGTTCATCGGATGCCCCCAAGATACCACCTTGGTAGGCTGCATTATAGGGTCCTTCTGCTACATCGGCATTGTTACAGCCTGCTACGAACTTATCGAAGATGATCAGACCGCGGTTCACACGATAGGTGTTCTTACCCGCAATGGCCATGCTACCCACGTTACCACCACAAAAGAAGGAGCCAATCTTACTTGTATAGTCTTCGTAGTTGTCGCGGTCGCCATTAGCCTGGCTGTCGAACACGATAGAGGGTTGCAAATTCATGGTCACACCATCCATGTATCCGGCAAATGCATGGCTAGAAGTCAGCTTCATAGAACTGAAATCATCATCAGCATAGCGGGCCAGATAGTCCTCGTATATCATACCCTCACCATTGTTACCCAAGAACACCTTGTCAGCCAAAACATGAGAGCCAATCTTCAGTTCGACCAACGGATTGCTTTTCTTGGTAGCCAGTGACGCACAGTTTCCACCGACAAAGACAGAACCCTTAATGACGGTTGGCTTAGCCTCAGTACCTTTCAGACGGATAGATACCTGCTCGGCATTGGGGCGGAATGCGTTGAGGGCCTCATAGGACTCCATACCGCTTCCTATATTGTCACCATAATAAAAGTCGCCAAAGCTATCATCAGAACGCAAGCCTTCATTGTCTGTATAGGGGTAGGCACCATTACCACCGCCATAGACGTTGCCATAAACGGTGGTATAGATACCGACGGCATTACCACCATATACGCGACCCGTTATATCGTTACCGCCATAGACGTTATTAATGTGTCCACCATTAACCAGCACACGGGCTGACAGTCCTGTGGGGAAGAAATAGCCAGGCAGGTTGTCCACAGTCGTGATTTCCCCATTGAGCATCGGTCTGACGTCTGCCATACGGCAACCGCCATAGAGGTTATCGACAATGAGGCTGGAGTAGTCCTTGATTTCAAGGAGCAAACCATTCGAAGAGGTCATAGCACCCCTGTTACCACCGCTATACAGGTTACGCACCTTACCAGCCAGCAGGTTCCATGTCGGACGGATAGACATCTCAGCCTTGTTGTTACCACCAAAGAAACGGCCTACCTGATAGGCACCGCTACTTGGCTGTGAGAAGGTGGTATTGATACCCATTTCCTTGAAACGGACTTCTGTCAGCAGGTCGGTATAGCCATCGGGGAGAGTATTAGTCCCATTGGCCTTATTGGTCTCATAGGCCGCATAGGTCGTAGCATCACCCTCATTGCCATTGGCATCAACCAGAATATGGTTCACCACCGCACTGGGGTTGTCGATGTGGATGATGTTCTGCTGCTTAACCGTAACATTGTTACCGCCACCATAGCCATAGACGATAGAGCCGCCCTTGATTTCAAGATAGGTCTTGTCAAGTTCTGGCGGGTCGAAAGTTGATGCACTCCTTGCTATGATAGTTTCACCTTGCTTGATGACGAAGTCATTGCCGTCTTTCAGCGGATTTCCCTCATCATCAGTATATTTAAAGTCGCCATTACCACCAGCAAAGAGCTGTCCTATATATATTTTCTTAGCATTAGGATCAGGCTTCACGTCAGTCTCTCTCTTACCGTAAGCAGGGTCTTCAGGATTTGTCGATGCAGCCGTAATTTCCCCTTCAGTATAATGTTCGTTGGTTGCCTTGCTACTGATACGCACATAGCTGTTGAAAGTACCGTCAACAGTGTTCTTCGTGTAATTATTTATATCCTCAGTGACGCGTTTGACGGCCGTCAACTCTTCAGGAATAGTATCTCCCACAGCCCTTGCAGTACCTATATGTCCAGCAATATCGTTACCGCCAAATACCTGATTGATAAGAATAAAGTCTGTGGCATTCTCACCATCGATGTGTACGAATGAACTTCCGCCCACATTCGCCATACGGGCACCACCGAACACCTTACCCTGCGGGTCTTTCAGCGGACGGGCTGTAGGATCAGGATCCATCACGGCACCGATATCGCCGGCCTTCACCGTCACCTTCGTGCTGCCCTTTACCTCCGCATGGTTACCGCCACCATATACGTTACCACCAATCTTGATCTGTCCCTGCACCACTACTGTGGTGAGGAGTACCATCATCAATATAGTAATAACGCGTCTCATTCTTAATTCCTAATTATCAATTATCAATTTCAATAGTTGGGTCGTTCAAGTCCGGTTCCGACAGCACATACAGGTACGTCGGGTTGATGGTCAAATTTACATGATATTGCCATCCTCGCCTCGACACACCCTCCTGTCCAGGGAACAACTCGTTGATACTCATCGTGTTGGTGGCCTTGCAATCCTTACGGATGAGATTGCCGTGCGTGTCATAGACATCATAGACACTGGTGAGAATGAGCGTAGTGACCCCCTGTGGCATGAAATGGCCCAAGAATGAGCTATAATTGGTCGTCAGGGGGAAGCCCGCACTATTTTTGTATACCGTACTGTCACTCTTTGTTTGGTCGGCAGAGGGCGTATAGGTGATGTCGCTGATAGGATTAGTACCTTCAATGTTACTTCTCAGCGTGATGGTCACATCCGTCTTCTCTGATGTTGGTCCACTGGTATTCTTGGTCCTCAGATAGAGTGCTTTCAGCTTGATATGACGTATGGCATGGTAGTCGCCATTGACCCTCATGCTGATGCTGAGTGCTGAGTAGAGGTGGTCGAAAAGGAAGTACAGGTAGTTCGGCTTGGGAACTTGCTGGCCTTCAACGGTTGTCGTACCTCTTTGCAGATAGAAACTGAAGTCGCCGGCACGCAGCCTGTTAGTCCTGGTATCTGTGCCATCGTCGTATTGGCTGTTTCCATTTTCATCGGTATAGTCACCATCATAATCTGGAGAGAATCCATGTTTTGCTCCGATGATGATGCAAGGATCCACGGCTACGGATTTCAAACCTTTGATAGTTAATTCCGCACCCTCAGACCAAGTACGTGTTGGGTGTTCGCCATCTGTAGGAAGTTTTGTTAGTTCAGCATTGTCGGCCGCATCACGTGGTATGAAACCATAGGCGTAATAAGAGCCTTGCTTTACAGAATCCTCTTCTACATTATTAGGCAGTACCAGTTTCCATAAGTTGGTAGTCGTTGCAGAAGGGCTATACCTCAGTCGTGCTTCCAGTGGATTCGGTGTCGTAAAGTTTTTAGCCACGTCGTGCGTCATGAATAAATCGATATTACTCTTACTGAGAGTAGGCATGTTTTCGTATGCTTCATCGTATAGTGCCTCGTAGAGATAATAGCCAGTGGGAGCCGTCCATGAGGTTCTGCGTGTCATGCTGCGAGTCTCTGTCCCGTCCTCATAGAGCATAGCCGATGCCGATACCGACATTGGTATCTCGTGCTGCGAAGTGGGAGCCTCTGACGATTCGTTGTCAGACGAGCATGAGATAAATAGTGAAGAGTGAAGAGTGAAGAGTGAAGAATTTGCTACCGCCAGTAGGAGAGTGAAGAATCTATTGCGGGGGCACAACGAAGCCAGATGCTGAACTGCTGTCTGCATCTTGTCAACGATTGCTGCTATGTTAATTCTCTTCTTCATTCTTAATTCTTCATTCTTCGCTTTTGGTAATCATAATTTCTAATTACTAATTACTAATTTCTAATTAAATTCTCACCAATTATACACCGTATGGTCAGCCGTACCAGCATGAGACCAAAGTGTAAAGACCGACTGCACGAGCGAAATCTCAAGACCTCGGGTCGATGGTGTCAGCGACAGGCGTGCCGTATAGCTTGTATTCCCTTTAAAATCTTGCTCAATGTTACCTTTGGCTGTCAACACTTCCTCATCGTCGTCTATCGAATAGGTGATGGTTATCTTCATGCCATCAGATGTAAAGTCGCGGGGGATGATGAGCAGTCCATGACTCAACAGGTCTACGGGGTCTGTTGCCTGCGTCGTACTGGTTGTGATGACAAACGGATACTCGTGACCCTCCTCCGCCCCGGGTGTCGGAGCCAGGTCACCGGGCTGGGTATTCGGATCGTGTTCCTCCAGCGTCACCGTCATATTGCCTGCTTTTTGTGTCCATGAGGGTTTATCGCTTGCCGAGGTCGTCGAACTACTCAGGCTCAGCAGCCCCTGGTCATAGAGGCCCTCTATCTTGATGCTTCTGATGATGACCCTGTCGCATCCTGGGTCCTGAATCACCGAGCAGGCGAACATCAGCTTGGCCATACCGTGGTGGAAGTACCAGTCGATGTAGCCGTTGCGGGTGTCGGCCGGAGTGTGGTCAGTGGGCTGGTCGCGCCAGTCGCCACTCATCTTGTAGGTGATGTTATCGTAGAGCGTGCCATAACGATAATACGCCTTCAAGGCCTCTTCGTTAGCAGGGTCGGGCAGCGGGTAGTATTCTTCTGTTTCTGTATTCACCAGTCTACCAGTACCCCACAGCGGGTCGTGCTGCTTACCTTCATGATAGTCGTCCTTGGTAACTACTACTGGCAACATAGGCAGGCCAGTGGTGGCATTCGTCTGCAGCTGGTAGCTCACATAGGGTGCATAGGCACGGAATGTCAGCACCTCGTCGTCCTTCAGCGGCCAGTATTTCGAAGGCGAGTAGGTCCAAAGGCCGTTTTTGTACTCTACCTTCTGGTTCAGCATCAGGATATCCTTGGTAATATCCTTGATATGATTATCGGTTATATAGTTGTCGGTGCCGGTGTACCAGCAATACACCCCGAAGCCCGATGCCTGCAGGTCTGCATTGGTGAACTCGCCGTCGCCAACGCCACGTGTTGCTGGTGCGGATGCCATTTCACTCACGCCATCGTCGAAGAAGCCTGCGAAACCGATAGCACGCTGAGGCTGCTCGGTGGGGTTGCCGTTGCCATTGTCAGGCTGTGGCACCACATCGCTGCTATCGCTACTGCTGCTGCACGATGTCAGCAACAGCATCAGCATCAGTCCTGTCAGTATCTTCTGTTTCATCATCGCTCTTCTATCTTGATATCTTCTATGTCATGTGTATCGCCCCAATCTACCACCTGTCCTGTGAACTCTATGCGGTTGGCTCTCAGGCGGATGGTGTATATATAGTGGTGGTTGGGCTCCCACTCCGTTACTGGAGTACTGGTGCCCGTGCGCAGCATCTCGTTCAGTTGAATCTCCGCAGCATTGCTGTAAGTATATTCCTGGTCAGCAACGGGCGTTGTACCCTCATAGTGATACGACGTGCCGTCGCTCTTGAAGGTTATCTCGTAGCTCACGTTCATCTTCACGTCGTTACCTAATTCCTGCGGCATCAGCAGCTGCGGCTCGTAGGTCGTGAAGTTGAGCTTGTAGTCGGGGGTCACCCCGTGCTTTGCGGGAGTTGTGCTTTCGCTCCACGTGAAGCTGGTCTCTCCCGTGCCGGAGTTGTATGCTGGTGTCAGCGTTCCGTTCTTGTAAAGGTTGCTGACGCTTAGCGTGTTCAGGTGGAAATGGACGATGTCCTTGTGAATGTCCGGGTCTGCTACGATGCGGAACTCCACCTTCGCCGTCATGTGCTTGAAGAGGAACGGCACGCGGTCGTATATCGTCAGGTCGTTGAACGGCTGTCCCGGGTCGTTCTCTGTGTCGCGCGACTTGGGCAGATTGGGTACCACCTCTGATACCAGGAAGTCCACCTGGTCATCAACAGCGTCCTTCACCGTGAAGTTGAACGTGGGCAGACCTTGATCACTGTTGCCCAATAGTGGCTCGACGCCAGTTGAGGCAATGTCGTAATCGGTGTCGTCATCAGCAGCTCCGTTGCAGTAGGGGAAGTAGGCAATGAACGACACCTTGCTGTTCTCGTCGTTGGGCCAGTATTTCAGGGGCTCGTAGGTAAACGGTTCCGCATCGTCCTGGCTCGTGGCCTGCTGGTTGAACATGAAGTTAGGCGAGTCCGTCGTATAGTCGCGTGTATCCGTATTGTGCAGATAGGCATAGACGCCCATGCTCTGGCCCACGGGTATGCCCTTCGTAGCCGTAAAGGCCTCGCTGCTACGGGTGGGCTGAACGATATAGGCATCCTTGAAGGCAATGGGTCGCTGCTGGCTACCCGCCGTCCTCGTTGTCTCTTCGCAGCTACAAGCAAACAGACAAATCAGTCCTATTATCGTTACTACATACTTCATATATTACCCAATTATCTCTTTCAGCGTTACGTTCAATGTATACGTTGTATTGCCCTTCAGCGGCGGATTAGGCACCTCTTCGGTCGGTTTGGGGATGCGCAGGGTAGACGATGTGGTAGTCTTCTTGTCGCTTCCTTCCGTCATCTGGTGATACTTCACCGTTACCGTCAGGTTCAATTCATCCTGCGGAATCAGATACACGTACCCCTGACGGTCGCCCGTACTCAGGGCGTTCTGTGCCGTTGTGCTCAGTCCTTCTGGCTGCCACGCGTAGGGCAGTCCCTTTATATATCGTACCTGCGAGTCTATGATGCCATAGCTGTCATCGTCATTATCTATGTTCGTAATCAGGATGGTACGATTCTCCGTATCGGGTGTGGCCAGTGCCTCCCAGTGTGGATAGTGGTTGTCGCCTGTCCCATCGTCTTTGTTCAGTATCAGGTTGGCTGTCTTGGTCATTTCCCCTGTCAGGGTAATCTCTTCTATCAGCACCTTCGTGCCTGAGCTGGGTGCTGAGGCCAGTGCCACCTGTATCTCCAGTCGCGCCAGTGCGTGGTGCATCTTCATGTTCAGTGTTCCGGCAGGCTTGGTGGCTGTTGCTTCCGGAATTTTATCGGAAGGTGCAAAATTCTTATAGTACCACAGCAAATCGACCACCTCATTGGGTTTCTTACAGCGGCGGTATGTGATATAGGGCGCTTCATTATTGCCAGAGATACCGACGATGCCGGTCTTGGTCTCCGAAAGGCCCTCCAGTTCACTTGGTTCCACGTATGGAGCGTAGGCGCTGATGTAGCAATGTTCCAAATCCGTAGGCCAGTATTTCAATGGGTAGTAGCTCCAGTATCCCCTGTAGGGCTCTGGAACAGGTTGTATTTCAGGGTTTAGCGGCAGGTCGCCCACGAAGGTGTACTTCACCTCCTGGTTGTACATCAGGTTGGGCTTGTTGTCGTAAGGAGCTGCATTGCCGGCAGTCACGCTCGCCATCACGCCAAAGCCCGTAGCGTACAGGTCCTCCGTGTTCATCGCCCCCTGCTGTCCTGTCCTTGTGATGCCCGTCGCATCTTGGTCTGCAGCTCTTGTTTCGTTCTCCTCTTCATTATCATAGTTGCAGCTGAAAGATATGGCTATACCTTGTGCTGACGTAGTCTCATTGACCACATCATCGGCAGTGCAGCTTGTCATCAAGAGCATTACTCCCGCCATCATCATGCCATATATCTCTCTCGTCAACATTTAACGTTCAATTCTTTCTATTTGACACTTGTGGGTCTTCTCTTTCTTGTCGTAGTTGATACCAACCAGCGAACCTACATGTGCAGATAATCTGCCCAAGGTCTCATAGTTAGGAACATAGTATTCGTTTGATGTTTTGTTATATGTTAGATAACCAAAATGTACCAAAGCTGTAAACACGTCTTTTTTAGATGTAATATCGCCCCATACATAATGGTTTAGATTGTTTGTATATATCTTATAGCTCTTGCCTTCGAAGAGTTTTGTCAGCTCATCAAGTACCCCATCAAAGTTCTTGTTAATACAATCATCAAAAGCATGTATGGAGCTTGTTCCCCACCAATTATTATCGCAGTGGCCATAATATACTGCATCCATCACCGAATTGGGGTTGAACATCGATATCTGGTCGCCAATCTGATAGCCATCGTACCACTTCTCAAGTTCGTCGAAGTCCATACCGTGCTTTTCAGCCAGAATGTGAACCTCGTCCTTGGTGAATCCGAAATAGCTGGCCATATTGCGTGGCGACACCATCGAGTACTCCGTGAAGTTGTTCAGTGCCGACTCCGTCTTGTATTTCTTGATGGGCAGGATACCAGTCATATAGACACCTGCAAACACCCTCATGGCATCCTGGCTCTTGAACATACGGCGCAGCCAGCCAACGTAGGTATCCATCGCCTTGGTGCCAGGAGCAAACTCGCGGCAGATGGCATCCCACTCGTCGATGATGAAGACAAAGCACTCACCCTTCTCTATGCTGACACGAAGCATATAGTCCATCAGGCTGTCATCGGTCTGCACAGCAACATCGGGATATGCCTCGCTGACATCTTTCAACAGGGCTGCGTCTATCTTTTCCACGATATCATCGGTCTTGTATTGCGACACAAAGTTCGTTATGTCCAGATAGATGACAGCATACTTGTTCAGGTGTTCCTCGAATGTCGGGTCTCCGGCAATCATCAAGTCGGCAAACAGGCTGCGTGAGTCGCATGAGTGGTCGTAATAGGCACAGAGCATCTTGGCGGCCATCGACTTGCCAAAGCGACGGCAGCGGGACACGCAGCTGAAACAGTGCTCAGTGAACAGCGTCTTGTTTACCGCAGCAATCAGTTGTGATTTGTCAACGTACTCGCTGTTCCTGGCTCGTTGGAACCCTGCATTGCCTATGTTAATATACGTACCCATATTCTTACATCTTACGTCTTACGTCTTACATCTTACATCTTACGTCTTACATCTTACATCTTACGTCTTACATCTTACGTCTTACATCTTACATCTTACATCTTACGTCTTACATCTTACATCACAATCCGTTGAATCTTCTTCGCGCGTACATTATATTATTTAATAATCCATTCGCTTAGCGTCCGTGTCTCTGTACTGAAAGCAATGCCCACCTTGTGAAGGGCTCGTAGGTCGCTGGCAAAGGGTATGAGATAGCCTTTGCGGTCTATCTGGTCCAGGGCCTCTTGTGCAGGCCGGTCAATCTTTAGTTCCAGAACGTAAATGTCTGTCTTGGTGGCAAGTACCATGTCTATGCGTCCTGTAGCCGTTCTAACCTCGGTGTGCAAGTCGGGTGCATCGCCTAACAGCGAGAACAGCACATACAGCAGTGTTTGGTAGTGTCCTTCTGACGAGGCATTCTCAGCGTAGGGTATAGTCGAGAGGAATGTCTGGTATATTTGCAGAGCCCCCTCCATGTCGCCTTTCAGAATCCCCATCGTAGCCCTGATGATGGCATTGCTGGTGCGTAACCCGTCCTCACAGATATAGTAGGGGGCCAGACTGTGCATCAACCCTATGCGCACCTCGTGATTGGGAATATCCAGCGTATAGATGTCACCCACACGGCTATAGTCCTTAATGGTCAGGTAGCCACTCTGGTAGAAAAGCGGAAGTACGCTTCTCATATTCTCTGCAGGGGCGTCAAAATCGTTGGCTTTCGCTATGCTACCTTCTATCTGCCTGATATCAGTATCAAATTTTCTCAGCATCTGTATCAGGAATGAGGGAGTGCCCGTGTCGAACCAATAATCGCTGATCTTTCCAGCTGCAAAGGCATTCAAAAGACTGAAGGGATTATACACGTCTGTCAGATCCTCGGCAAAGTGATAGCCGTCGTAGTTGCGCTTCAGGGTTTCCAATGTCTCCTCAATGGTCATTTTCTGTACCTCAGCCAATTGCTCAACCCACGGTCTCATCTGTGTTTCCAGTTCCTGCTGGGTAATACCGCAGATAGTCGAATAGCCAGGCATCATGGAAATCTTGGCCAGATTATTCAGCTCGCTGAAGATGCTGAGCTGCGAGAATTTCGAGACACCTGTCAGGAAGACGAAGCGTAGATATGGATCGCAGTCCTTCAGACAACTGAACAGCGAGCGTACACAGGTGCGCATCTCCTGCAGTTTCTCTTCGTCGTGCAGCACGGTAAGCAGCGGTGCGTCGTATTCGTCTATGACGACTACAGCGTTCTTTCCAGTGATGGTGGGCATCCTCTTAATAAGGTTCTCAAAACGGGCACCTGGTTCATCGCTGGGTCGTGTCAGTCCGTATTGCTCCTCATACATCGACAGCTGCAAGCTAATCCTTGCGTTGAAATCCTCCACGGTTCCGCCTTTTATCGAAGCCAGGCTAATCAGCAGTACGGGGTGTTGTCTCCATTCCTGTTCAAGCTCCATCATCTTCAAGCCTTCGAACAAGTCCTTGCGACCCTCGAAATAGCTCTTCAGCGTGGAGCAAAGCAGTGACTTACCGAAACGGCGCGGACGGCTCAAGAATACATATTTGTATTCATGGGTCATCTTATAGACAAGAGCCGTCTTGTCTACGTATAAGTAACCTTCTTCTCTGATATTCTCGAAGGTCTGTATGCCTATCGGTAGTCGTTTCATATTGCTTTACCTATAATCTTATTAATGATAATTAATGGCTCATTAATGGTAATTCGTGTTTATTTCAACATAGATTTTCCATGTAATTTACCATATCATTCTTTTTACTCCTAATCGTGAGGCGGTGGGTTTTATGCCACCACTATTAAACTCCTAAAACGATGGCGGGGTCAATGTTTAGCTTTCGGCTTATCTCCCTGCCAGTCTTTAGTGAGGGCTCACCTTTACCTGTGATGATTTCGCTGATGCGGGCCGTACTGATGCCTAACATCTCAGCCAGTTTTGTTTGTGTGAGTCCCATTTCATACATCCTTAATTTGATAATCTCCACCAGTGTCGGAGTAGCAATAGGATAGTGCTTCTCTTCGTAGTCTGCCACCAAGTCGGAAATCAAGTCGAGCTCCAACAAGTTCCTGTCAGTCTTGGGAGTGTCGTTGTTTACCACCTTCAGCAGTTCGTCAATCCTTGCACATGCTGCCTCATACTGCTCTTCCGTCTTAATCTGTGCCATATCTTATTACTCTCAATATTGCAAAAATAGGAACATTTTTCGGTATGACCAAATTTTATTCGGAAAACTTTAGTTTCCTAATCGTGAGGCGGAGGTGTTGCCACCACCACCTCACGAGTCGGGATTGCGTCTTAGTCAGGGTCTTTTTTTCTCTAGTTAGAAAACAATTGCACTCCAGTTAGAATGTTTTTGTTTTCCAGTTAGGGAACAAATTTTCTCCCCAAGACTATTTTTTCGCTTCACTTCAGCAGAGATTAGTTAGAAGTGTTCTGAGGCAGGTCACCCTGTACGTTGATAACCTTCCAGTCGTCAACCTCAGCCTCCATCTTAACTGATGTCAGACCCAGCACAAGGTTCAGGTTATATGACTTACCGTTAGCAAGGCTTGGGAACACTACGTCCTTCTCGATAACGTTCTTGGACTGGGCACGATCTGCATTCAGTTTGCCATCCTCAGTGGTGATATAGTACTCAATCATCACGCGAACTGTGCGAAGTTTTTCTTGCTCTGCTGGTGTAAGTGCGGTACAGATGTTTGCTACATTGTTGGTAGGTACAACCATGAAGTAGTTTGCATCACGCTTGTAATAAGTAGTTGGTGCATAGGTGGGCTGTACTTTTGCCATTGTTGCAGTCAGAACATAATGATCTTTTCCATTTTCAGGCACATCTGCAACTGGAATAAACTTATCTCCACTCTTTATATATGCTGTATATGCAGCGTACTTTTCTGCAAGTGCGGCAGTATTAATAATAGTAAATACAGATGTAGCACCATCTTCTACAGTGGCTACATAATGTTTAATATCAGCAGGATATTGATATGTGATGGCAGGGCTTCCAGACGTTACCTTAACTTTAGTCCAAGAACCATCCTCTCCATATGTGAAATATGTACGATCAGAAAGCTGTTGAGTAGTTGCTAATCCGCTAACACCTGCATCACGTGTCCATGTTGTATAATAAGGTGTTGATTCTGAGTAGTATAATGGCTTCTCTGCCGTTGCCACAATGGAAGAAACACAATGGAAATTAGTTGAAGGCTGGATGACATCCTGTTTTACAGTAGTAACACCCACACGGTCTGTCTGTGCATCAGGTGCAGTAGGACTATATGTGCCATCTGCATCTACCCACTGTAAGTGAGTAGCAATAGTTCCATCAGCAGGAGTAGTGTGGTCTGCAGCCAGAGTCAATGTTCTCTGAGGTAAAGTAGTTGTGGCTACATCAGTAGCAGCTGCCTTTGATGACAAATCAACATCGTTAATATAGCGCCAGTTTGCAACGTTGGCAATTGTGTTATCCAGATTTAGGATACCAGTCTCACCAAAGTAACCTTTCAGAGTTATCTTCTCAATAGTAATCTTGGTGTTGGGATCCAGTTTACCACCAGCACCAATCTGGTCAATAGCAGCCACAGCCTTCACACCGATACGAGCCAATGCATGCTGGAACAAGAACTTCATGTTGGTGTTCACATCGGGCTTGGTCATGTCAATAAGCGGCATACCCTCATCAACTTTTACAGTCAGACCGTTTACAGCGGTATAGGTCAAACCACCAGCTGGAGCTACACCCCACAACAGGTCAACGGCCTTGTTAGGATCATCTACTGCAGCTTGATATGCAATACTGGGCTCCAATACACTAGTTACACTTGCATGAGCAGTTCCTGTTCCGTCGGCCTTGGTATTTAGCACTCCTGTGTTACTTGTCACATAGGATATGCCTGGTTTGTTATTCTTTGCAGTTGCTACATATGGAGCATAAGCAAAGAAAGTCAAACGATCAAGATGCTTGTTTCCTGTAATAGACTCCATAGAAGCATTGGTGTTCTGCGAATCATTATTAGTCTCGTTTGGCCAGTACTTCAAGGGATTATAGTACCATCCCTGATTCACAGTGTTCCAAAGCAACTTTTCGTTTACCATGAAGTTGGGTAATTGCGCAGGAGTAGCACGGGACATCCAGTCTTCGTACTTAGTAGCGGTAGCATCATTTAGTGCATCTTGAACCTGATAAGCATACACGCCAAAGCCACCACCATAGGCTTCAGAGAACTGAAGGCGACCAGTGGTCATTGTACCAGATAAACCGGCACGCGTTACATCTGTTGCAGCAGGTGTGTAGATGTCGAAATCTACAGCTTGTGCTGTGGTCTCTTGGGTCTGAGGTGCGTTTTGCACCACGTCGTTCTCACTTGAGCAGGCTGTCAGCATCAGAGCTGAAGCGGCTGCTGCAAAAAATAAACTCTTTTTCATAATTGTTTTTGTTTAAATGAATAAATAAAATAATTAAAAATTAAATTTCTTTTTTTTTGTTTAAGCGGACAGCCCCCTTCGTGGGAACCACCCTGACCTTCCCCGTCATGACGGGAAGAGAGTCTCTGTTAGTCTTTTTTTTCTGTCTTGGTTCTTTGTTACTTTTTTCGTTTATAAAAATCTTATTTCTACGTAATACACTTCAGTGGATATTATTATTTTTGTTCTCGTTCATATTATTTATGTTAGTTCACTCTTCATTATTCTACACTCATGCTGCTTGGTAGCCTTGTCGTAGTTAATACCCACAAGCAGTAGATTGTCACTATATGGTGCTACCTTTTCAGGATACTGCTTGCGAAGTATCTGGTCGATGGCGGCGTCAGCGTCCTTGTTGTATTTCAACTCCAGCACGATGGCTGGCGACACAACGTTCTTACGCGGTATGAGCACAATGTCGGCAAAGCCTTTACCAGTAGGCAACTCGCGGTACATGACGTAGTCGTTCTTAGCGTAGTAGTAGGCTATCGAGAGCACGCAGGCCAGCGAATTCTCGTTGTTGTACGAGAGAATGCTGGTATGCTCGTCGTGAGCAGTGTCCACTCCCTGTGCCACAGCCTCTTCGTCGCCGTCGAGCGTTGCCTGCAACAGTTGCTCAGAGGCCTGAAGTGCCTGAACGACAGGAACCCAGTTGTTGTCCTCTATGGCATTCACCATTTCGCCAGCTACTTCCTTGTTGGGGATGTAACATTCGTCCTTCTGCCAGTTGTAACTGAGATAGCCTAAATGGATAAGTACGGTCAGCACATCGTCCTTGCTGCGGACAATGGACATATCGTTCTGGAATTTGGTGGGGTTCACCTTACAGCGTCCGCCTGCCAGCATATAGATAATGTCATCTTTCAGACCTTCGAAGTTCATCTGAATGTAGTGGGCAACGGCATCGTAGCTCCCTGTCTTGCTCCAGAAACTGCGGCAGCGACCGCTGTCGATGGCCTGCATCACCGAATTGGGGTTGAACATCGACATCTCATCGCCAATCTGGTAGCCGTCATACCATTTCATCAGCTCGTCGAAATCCATATCATGCTTTTCTGCCAAGGCCCGTACCTCATCCTTTGTAAAACCGAAGAACCGTCCCATTTTTCGTGGTTCCACCATCGAGTACTCCGTAAAGTTGTTCATAGCGGACTCCGTCTTATATTTTTTAATAGGTAGAATACCAGTCATATAGACTCCGGCAAACACTCTGAAAGCATCCTGACTCTTGAACATCCGACGCAACCAGCCCACATAGGTGTCCATGGCTTTCGTGCCAGGGGTAAACTCGCGACAGATGGCATCCCACTCGTCAATGATGAACACGAAACGTTCTCCTTTCTCCATGCTGACACGGAGCAGATAGTCCTTCAACCAGTCGTCCTTGGCTACGGGAACATCGGGATATGCCAGGCTCACATCTTTCAGAAGTGCTGCATCAATCTTCTCTACGATATCGTCTGTTTTGCAAAGGGCAACAAAATCCGTCATATCGAGATATATAGCAGCATACTTGTTCAGGTGTTTCTCGAACGATGGGTCGTTGGCTATCATCAAGTCGGCAAACAGGCTACGAGAGTCGCACGAGTGGTCGTAATAGGCATACAGCATCTTGGCAGCCATCGACTTACCAAAGCGACGGCAGCGAGACACGCAACTGAACTGGCGCTCAGTGAACAGCGTATTGTTCACCGCAGCTATCAGTGGCGATTTATCCACGTACTCCCCGTTGCGGGCAGACTGGAATCCTGCGTTACCTATGTTGATATATGTTCCCATACTTGTTCTTTTTCTTAACTCTTCATTCTTAACTCTTCATTCTTAACTCTTCACTTTTCACTTTTCACTTTTCACTAGCCCGCAGGGCGCCTACATCGGTACATCCACGTTCTCGTCGTCGCCCCAGGGCTCTACTTCTGCATCGAACTGGCCTGTGCCTTCAGGTTGGGCGTAAGGCATGGTGGGCACCTCTTCGTTCTCGTAGAATGGAGCGTCAATCACAAGGTCGAGCTCCAGCGAAACATCAGCTTGGTAGAAGTACGTCAGCGTGCCATCGTCACCCGCATAGCGGATGTTCTTTCCCACCTGGTAGGCAAAGTCAACGGTACGTCCGTCAATCAGGGTGAAGTGGAGCATGATGTAGTTGGACTCCGGCACGCGGTCTTTCAGCAACTCTCGTCCGTGAGGCAGTCCGAATGTCTCTACATTGCAAAGCATCCAGCCCACGTTGGTCTCTTCGTCTCCCTCACCTCTGCGACGGGCTGCGCTCTCGTATTCTGTGTCGCGCTCCCAGCCCTCCAACTTGATGGTTCCCACCTCCTTGGTGCGCCAGCGCTGATTCAGATAGAAGCCGTCTGCCATACCCGTGATGTAGCCCTCCATAGCGCGCATATAGCTGATGCCTCGCACTTTTACGCGGACCCTCAGTGTCGTGGTCATGGGTTCAATGACGACATGGCGCTTCAGATGGATGGTGTCGGGTGAGGCTTCGTCACGGTAGTCGTAGAATATCAGACTGTCAATGACATTCGACACCTTGAAGGTATCTATACCCACGCCAATCTTTTCTGGTTGCTCCAGATAGGTACGCCCGTTGTCCCAGATATGCTCGCTCTGCACGTAGTAGGTCTTCGACTTCACGTGGATGTCGTTGTGGCTGTTGCGGTTGTAGAAACTCACGGTGCTGTACTCACCAAAGGTTTTGTTCATCACCGTCAGCAGGTATGTGCCTGAGTTGGTGCGTAAATTGGTCTGGTCTATATTGTGCGTCACGTCGTAGGTACCTATCTGGTCGCCGTTGTGAGCCAGCATCAGCGTCATACCGTCAGGACGATAGCCATATTTAGACATCCAGTCGTAGGTGATCATCGCGTCAGCCTTGCCATCGTAATAGAGTTCCAGGGGTTCGCGATAGCAGGATGCCACCATGACGAAGAGGAGCATCAGCAAAGCGAGATGCCCAACCAAAGTCTGCATCTTATTGCGATTGTTCAATATGTTATTTCTCTTCATCATCATCTTTTTTTCTGTTTACTTGGTAATATCCAGACCAGCGAGAACTTAAGCTTGGTGGGTCCGAAGTAGCTGATGTTCTTGGTGTACTTGTATATCAAGTGGCTGCTCTCAAACTCTGCATTGTAGTGGCGGCGTTCGCCTTTTACGTAGCCTGCTGAGAGGCTGAACTCCAGATTCCAGTGTCTGCCAATGGGCCACGAGTAGCCCCACGTGGCCCCCACACTCCAAATTTCGCCCTGGTCGCCCACACCGTTGTACTCCAGGTCGTACTTAGCTGAAGCCACATAGAGGCCCAGAAAAGAGCCGCTGAGCCAGGGGCGACCCCCATCGCAACGAGGCGTCAGCCAGCGACGCAGCTCCAAGCCACCCTCCTGTATCTCGTAGGCGTAGTTCAACTTGTCGAGTCGCCACCAGGGGTTTAGGTATTCTGCCATCACGCTCCAGCGCTTGTTCTTGCCAAAGGGTATCTCCACCTCTATGTTGGGTGCCAGTGCCAGGTCGTAGAGCATATTGGTCTTCAGGGCCAGCAGGGGCTTGTAGTTGGTGAAGCGCTTCTGGGTGCAGACCAGCGTGTCTCTGAGTTGGTCGGTCACCAGCAGATAGGTGGTGTCTGGCTTTATTTCTTCCTCTTCTATCGCTGCGGCCACCATCTTGACTTGCTTCATCTGGTAGTCTATCTGGTAGTCGGTATGGCGCAACTGTGGGAAGGCCTCCTTGGCCAGTACCTTGTAGTCGTCAGGACAGGTGGTGGCAATCAGCTTCAGCTTCTCGTCAGGATCCATCTCCCTGTCGATGAGTTCCAGAATCTTCTGGCTGTTGCTGAGCATCGATGTGGTGTCCACGAATTGGCGCAACCCCTCCCAGTCCTCAGCCTCGCTGGAGGTGTGGAACAGTTTGGGGGCCACATTGGTATGCTCGATGATAAAACGTGTCAGACTGCTGGTACGTCCGCGAGCCAGGTGGTCGTTCAGTTCGTAAGAACCCTCTGGCGAGGCAAAGCCCTTGATCTGTATGCGGATAATCTCGATGGTCGAGTCGTTGCTGACGCTGTCGATGGTCTGGCGCAACTGGTCCAACTCCTTGCGGTTGTTACGGAAGTTAGGATCCAACTCTGTCACATTGACGGGGAACGACAGGAAGGCACGTCCACGCAACTGCTGGATATTCTCTGTGGCCATCATGACGGGTGGCTCCATCTCCTTTTGACTAATAATAGGAGTAGGCACTCGCAGCACGCGCTCCTCGCGGAACAGCTCTGTGCCACAGCCGTCCACACGCACCACCAACAGGCGCAACAGGGCGGTACCCATCCACAGTTCGCGAGGTACCGTCTGCTGGTAAACCTGATAGGTAGCAGCCTCTCTGTCGCGATACTGCAGGGTGTCAGGCACGTCCAGCGAGTCCAGCGGGGTGCGGATGTCGTGGTAGTAAGCCCAAGAGCCAAGAATCTCGATAGCTGGGAAGTTGGATGTCTGCTCGTCGAAGATGAGCTGTGGAATGATATAGACGCGCTCCTGGCGAGGCAACTTGCCACCCAGCAGGGCAAAGCTCATCGTGTAGCCCAACTGGTCGGAACCGCACTCCGTCAGCAGCACGTTGTCAATGCCCACCATCAACTTCTCGTTCTCGGTGAGGCTTTCGCCCTCGTTCTCGTTGTTATAAAGCGGAATGATCTGCTGCTGTGCAGCTACGGACAGAACCTGACCAAACAGCAGAACCAATAGCACAAAACAATTCTTTGCCCGACGATTGTCGTACAAAAAACTGGGGCGATATGTGGTTTTAAAGTTGATCATTTCAAACTTAAAAATACGTTAATTCAGTCCTCTGTTTTGCATACGCATGGTTGTTTTAATTTGCGTACATTATTCTTTATAGAGCGCAAAGATAGAGTTTTTTTTTGAAACTTCCAAGAAAAATGCTGTTTTTTTCTACAGAAGCCCTGTTTTTCTTGATTATTTTAATATTTTTAACTATTTATTATGCTTTTTTGTCAACGTTGTGGTATGTTTTTCGACGCTTCGTTAAAAAAGTTTAAGGCAGTGGCTGGGTCAAAAAATAATCGTACCTTTGCATCGATGGTTGTTCATCCACTACATACAGACATTCCGAAGCCAGAACGGTTTACGTATCCTTTCTGCTACGAGCCCCATCCTTTGTGCCAATTGGCGGCTAAGGAGGTGCAGCAGTATATTGCTGAACATGAAGCCATTAAGACTGATGCAGATAGTGGCAAGATGTTTGGCGTGTTGGTGGTAGAGATGGATGATGGAAGATGTAAGAGGGAAGATGTAAGAGGGAAGACGGAAGAGGGAAGATGTAAGACGGAAGAGGGAAGATGTAAGGATGATGGAAGAGGGGAAACGTTAGGGTTTCTGGCAGCATATAGTGGTTTGTTGGCTGGCAGGAACGACTGGGCGTACTTTGTGCCACCTGTGTATAATGCCCAGCAACCTGATGGCTACTTCAAAACCCAGGAACGGATTATCTCTCAGACTTCAGCCATCAGCCCTCAGACTTCTAAAGAATTGTCACAAAATTTACAAGAGTGGTTGTTCCATCAATACCAGCTGCTGAATGCGCGAGGAGAGGTAAAAGATTTGGTAGATATTTGGCAGTCGTACTACGACAAGCCCAAGTTGAGGAAGAAGTTTCCGATGCCCCCTGGTGGTACGGGTGATTGTTGTGCGCCAAAACTGTTACAATATGCCTACCAACACGGATTGAAGCCTGTCTGTATGGCTGAATTCTGGTGGGGCCAATCGACGAAAACAGAGTTGCGCCAGCACTTGAATTACTACCCGGCTTGTCGTGGAAAATGTAAACCTATTTTGACGTGGATGCTGCAGGGGTTGGAAGTTGATCCTGACCCAGAATTGTTATGTTTTCAGAAAATGGACATCCCCATCGTTTATGAGGACGATTGGCTGCTGGTGATTGATAAACCCAGTGGCTTGTTGTCTGTGCCAGGACGCATCGAGCAATACTCTGTCGAGACGGTGATGCAGGAGCGTTATCCTGATAGCAAGGTGGCCCACCGTCTGGATATGGGAACCAGCGGACTGCTGATTGTTGCCAAGACGCCAGAAGTGTATCGTGCGCTGCAGGAGCAGTTCATCAAACATCAGGTAAAAAAGAAGTATATAGCGAGCTTAGAGGGAAGATGTGAGATGGATGATGGAAGAGGGAAGATGGATGATGGAAGATGTAAGATGGATGATGGAAGAGGGAAGATGGAAGATGTAAGATGGAAGATGTTAGATGGAAGATGTAAGAGGGAAGATGTAAGATGTAAGATGGATGATGGAAGGGGGCGGATTGAGTTGCCTTTGCGGCCTGACCCCATGAATCGTCCTCGACAAGTTGTGGATATGGAACATGGAAAGCGAGCGGTGACAGATTACGAGTTTATCAGTCCTAATATGGTAGCCCTCTATCCGCAGACGGGGCGCACCCACCAGTTGCGCATCCACTGTGCACATCCAGACGGATTGGGACGCCCTATTGTGGGCGACGAACTCTATGGCACTAAGGGGGAGCGGCTGATGCTGCATGCGGCAGAAATCTGGTTCCGTCACCCAGTGAAAGAGGTGCAGATGCACCTTAAATCAAATAAAGAAATGAAATAATGAAGACAACCAAAACAACTAAAACAACAATATTAAAAGGTCCTCTGACGAGTCGGAGTTTGGCGTTGCAGCGTTAAAGTTGTTAAAGTTGTCCAAGTTGTCTTAAAAATAAATTAAATTATGGTAAAGCATGTAATTCTCTGGACACTGAATCCAGAACTCTCAGAAGAAGAGAAAAAGGCCGTCAAGGCAGGTATTAAGGAAGGTTTGGAAGGTTTGGTAGGCAAAGTACCTGGACTCATCGATGTAAAAGTACATATCGACGGACGTTTGGCCTCGTCGAATGCTGACGTGATGCTCGACAGCACATTAGAGAGCGAAGCGGCACTGAAGGGCTATGCCGTGCATCCTGAACATGTGGCTGTGGCAAACGGTAAAGTACGTCCTTATACTGTACAACGTTCTTGTCTCGACTTCGAAATATAGTGACAGGCGAGTGTTGCGTAACAGCGCAACGCATTGCGTATAATTTGTAGAGGTTTCTTTTTGCAGATTATGGGATATTCCATATTTTTGCAACAGGAACCAGCACAATAATGAAATATATTTTAGTTCCACGTGAGGTAATCTAATGGACAAACACCAGGTGCCACTTGCTTGAAAAAAGTAAGTGGCATTTAATTTACGCAACGCATTGCGCAACATTTTGACTTGTAGTTGCGTTATATTTAAAAAGATAGTCGTAACTTTGTAGGGTCAATCTCTGACTATGTCAGAGTGTGGCTTTGCACTATTAATAGAACGATGAAACGGATATCGCAGCGAGATATAGCCCGTCAGTTAGGTGTCAACGTCAGCACAGTGTCGCGAGCACTGCGCGGATTGGATGGTGTGAGCCCTGAACTGAAGCAGCAAATTGAGAAGTTGGCTGAGGAGTCGGGCTACCGTCCCAACCCCTTTGCCCTGAGTCTGCGTTATGACACAACACGAATCATAGGCATCGTGGTGCCTGACGTGTCGTACAACCAGTATGCCCATATCGTGAAGAGTATTGAGGCTGAGGCGCGTAATGCAGGGTATATGTGCATCATTACGGACACGGACGACACCTACGAGAATGAGGCGAACTGTTTAGAGATGTTGGTGAACATGCATGTAGAAGGTATCATCATCTGTTTGTCACAGGACACGGTAGATTTCCGTCACCTGAGACAGCTGAAGAAGGCCCACATGCCTGTGGTGCTGTTCGACAGGGCTCCCGATTTGGACATCTCGTCAGTCATCATCAACGATGCTGCTTCAGCACGTGAGGCTACCAACTGCCTCATCGATGGTGGGGCACGCCGCATCGCTTTCCTGGGTGGCCCTAACCAGCAGAAACAGATGATAGATCGTAAGCACGGCTATCTGGAGGCGTTGCGCGAACGAGGAATACCTATCCGTACAGAACTGGTGAAGAGTCATCATATCAGTTTTAATTCAGGGTTGAGCGATACACTCGACCTGCTGCGACTGCCAGAGCCCCCGGATGCTATCCTTGCTGCCCATGGGTTATTGGCTATCTCAGCCCTACAGGCGTTGACCAATAGTGGAAAACGTATTCCTGACGATGTAGCTGTGGTGGGCTATATGAGTGACTGGGTGTCAGAAATGTCGCATCCGCGTATATCGTTCGTCCGTCAGAACCTGAGGGAAATAGGCTGTAAGGCTTTCCGTCTGTTGTTAGACCAAATGAATGGGGACGACAGTGTGCAGCATATCGTGGTAAAGGCACGGCTGGAACTGAGAGACAGCACGAAATAGTGAATAGTGAATAGTGAAAAGTGAATAGTTATGAGTTTTGAAAAACGGAATACAAAAAACTAAATAGAAATGAAACGACATTATTTTTTATTTATTATTTGTTCTTTTTTATTTAGCCCTGTAAGGGCGCAGTCGACAGCTGACTCGCTGGCCTTGCAAGAAGTAGTGGTAACTGGTACGCGTAACGCTGTTGATGTGCGTCACCTGCCTATGACAGTCACCGTTATCAGTCGTGAAGCCTTGACGAAGCAACACCAGACGAGCATCTTGCCAACGGTGATGCAACAGGTGCCAGGATTCTTTGTCACCTCACGCTCGATGATGGGCTATGGTGTCTCGACGGGTGCAGCAGGTGGTATTAGCCTGCGTGGTATTTCTGGTGGAACGGGTCAGTTGATGGTACTCATCGACGGGCATCCGCAGTATCAAGGCATCTATGGACATCCTATAAGCGACAGCTATCAGACCATGATGGCAGAGCGGGTAGAGGTGTTGCGTGGCCCAGCCTCTGTACTCTATGGCTCGAATGCGATGGGTGGCGTGATGAACATCGTCACCCGTCAGGCCCATCAGGATGGCATCAGTACTAACGTCAATCTGGGTGCAGGCAGCTATGGTACCATACAGGCTGAGGCCTCGAACCAGGTACACAGCGGTAAGTTCAGCAGTACTATTGCTGCACAGTATGGACGTACAGACAACCATCGCCCCCACATGGGTTTCGAACAGTATGGCGGCTACCTGAATCTGGGCTATGACCTGAACGAGAATTGGAAGGCTTCGCTGAGTGGTAATGTGACACATTGGAATGCTTCGAACCCTGGTGCTGAAAGTCAGTTGAAACTGGAGAACGACCAGTGGATTACCCGTGGTGAGGTGTCAGCCACACTGAGCAATAACTATGGTTGTACCAGTGGTGCACTGAGCGTCTATTCGAACTTTGGACGCCATAAGATTAATGATGGCTATAATGCTGAAGGCGGTACTCCCCAGACAGACCTGTTCCGTTCGAAGGATGCCGTGTCTGGCGTTTCTTTGTACCAGTCAGCCCAGTTGTTTGAAGGCAACCGCACTACCGTTGGTGTGGACTATCAGCACATCTATGGACGTGCTTACTATACCAATCGTGAGACGGGTGAGGTGGTCAACACTCAGCAGCGTCAGATGCAGAGCTGTCATTCACATGCCAATGATATCGCTGGTTATGTAGATTTCCGTCAGGACCTGACAGAATGGCTGACCATTGATGCAGGTCTGCGCTACGACCACCACTCTGTGGCTGGTAGCGAGTGGATTCCCCAGGGTGGTATCGTTGTCCGTCCCATCGCTACAGGCGAGATAAAGGCTATGGCCAGCAAGGGTTTCCGTCGTGCCAATCCCAAGGAGATGTATCTGTATAAGTCAGCCAACGAAGAGCTGGAGCCAGAACGTCTGTGGAACTATGAGCTGTCGTGGCGTCATCGTCTGGACGGAGGCCTGAACTATGGCGTTAACCTCTTTTATATCAAGGGCGACAACATGATTCAGACCATCAATATGAAGAACGTGAATACGGGTGAAATCGAGAATTATGGTGCAGAACTAGAAGTAAAATACCCCGTTTGTCCCAGTTTCACGATTAATGGTAACGCCTCGTACCTGCACATGAAGAACAAGATTGTGGCAGCTCCTGAGGCCACATGTTATCTGGGTATCGACTATCATCACGACAAGTGGTTGGCTACGTTGGGCGCTCAGTATGTGAATCATCTCTATACGTCGGTGGGCGACAACGAGACGAAAGAGAACTTCTGCCTGCTGGATGCCAGCGTTACCTACGCTGCTACGGAAGCCCTAAGCCTCTGGGTACGTGGCGAAAACCTGTTGGCACAGAAGTACGAGATCAATCTGGGCTATCCCATGCCTCGTGCCACGTTTATGGGAGGCGTGAGCGTCAATTTCTAAATGAGAGATGAGAAATTTAAATTAATAAATTAAAGACAACAAAAACAACTAAAACAACAAGATTAAAGAGTTCTCTGACGAGTCGGAGTATGACGTTGCAATGTGAAAGTTGTCCAAGTTGTTCAAGTTGTCTTCTTAAAAAATTAAAGATATGGAAGCAAATGTTAGACTTTATGCATTGAATTATGACGAGGCAAAGACGTATCTGTGGGCAACGGTATTCGTGGCCTGCAACCTGGTGTTGCCTCAACTGTTCCACCTTATTCCGCAGGGAGGCATCATCTTTGCACCGCTGTCGCTGGTCATCCTTGCCGGATCCTATAAGTTTGGATGGAAGACCGGCTTGCTGGCAGCCCTTGCCTCACCGTTGGTCAATCATGCCGTTACCGGTTTGCCAGCCTGGGACGTCATGCCCGTCATGACCTTCAAGCTGGTCACTTTGGCCCTTGTCGCAGGACTCGTTGCCCAGCATTTCAAGACCGTCAGTCTGTCTCTGTTGATTGGTGTCATCCTTGTCAGCATGGCTATTGGTTGTCTGGGTGAGTTCATCCTGACAGGCGGTATTGCTGCTACGATAGCCGACTTCACCATTGGTTGGCCTGGATTGCTTCTCATGTTGTTCGGAACATGGGGGATAATTCAATTGAGAAAATGAGTCTCTGTGTACAAAATTTATAAGAAAATGAGAGATTTTAATTATTATGCACCGACTGAGGTGGTGTTTGGAAAAGAGTCAGAGGAGCAGGTGGCTGCTCTGGTCAAGAAATATGGTGGTACGAAGGTGCTGGTACACTACGGTGGCAAGAGTGCTGAGCGCTCGGGCCTGCTCGACAAGATTTGTGGTCTGCTCGACGAGGGTGGGGTCGCCTATGTCAAGTTGGGTGGTGTGGTACCCAATCCCCGTCTGTCGTTAGCTAAGAAGGGTATCGAACTCTGTCGCCAGGAGGGTGTCGATTTCATTCTGGCTGTGGGTGGCGGTTCCGTCATCGATTCAGCGAAGTGCATTGCATACGGTGTGTGTATGGAGGGTGACGTGTGGGACTTGTATCTCGGTAAGGTCGAGGCTCCCAAGACCATGCTGCCCGTTGCCTCGGTGCTGACCATCCCTGCTGCAGGCAGTGAGATGAGTGAGGCCTCTGTGATTACCAATGAGGATGGTGACGTGAAGTTGGGCTACAGCAACAATATGTCGCGTCCCAAGTTTGCCATCATGAACCCTTGTCGCACCTTTACCCTGCCTCCTTATCAGACGGCAGCCGGTGTGACCGATATGATGATGCACATCTTTGAGCGCTACTTCACTAAGGATGACGACATGGACCTGACCACCGATTTGGCTGAGGCTACCTTGCGCCGTATCAAGACTGCTGTGTTCGATGTGCTGAAGAATCCCGAGGACTATCGCCAGCGTGCGCAGATTATGTGGGGCGGCAGTGTGGCCCACTGGGGACTGTTGGGCAAGGGTGTACAGGAGGACTGGGCCACCCACCAGCTGGAGCACGAGCTCAGTGGTATGTTCGACGTGACGCATGGTGCAGGACTCGCTGCCATCTGGCCCAGTTGGGCGCGCTATACGATGCATGAGAACCTGAGTCGTTTCGTACGCTTTGCCGTCAACGTGATGGATGTGCCCAACGACTTTACCGACCCTGAAGGCACGGCACTGAAAGGTATCGAGGCTGTCGAGCGCTTCTACCATGCCATTGGCATGCCTATTAATATCAAGGAACTGATAGACCGTGACATCACCGATGACGAAATCAAGGAGATGACGCGTAAGTGTAGCCGTAACTATACTGCCACTTGTGGAGGCCTGAAGGTGCTGAAGGCTGAGGATATGGAAGCTATCTATCAAATGGCAAGAGGCTAAGCCATACGCTATAACACAAGAAACTATTTAAATATGAGACAATACCTCTTCATGCTGGTACTGGCTTCAGTTGTTACCGGCTATGCACAAGACTTAACACTTAACGACCTTGAGTATTTCGAACGCCAGGGCGTGAACGTGCTGGTGTTCAGCAATAGTTTCAACGGCGGCTTCAACGACGAAAAGAACTCAGGTATCGAGGTTATCCACCACGGGGTTCGTACCGTACAGGGTGGAGCCATCCGTCTGAACAACACCCCAGAACAGTGGGACCTGGTGCCAAAGATGACCAGTCGTAAGGTCGATAAAGAGAATGGTAGCATCGAGGTGGCTCTGCGCTATGATGACTACGACTTCGACAGTCGTATCGTGGTGACAGCCAAAGGCAAGGCAGTAGAGATTGCTGTCTGGTTGGACAAGCCCGTACCAGCCAAGCTGGCTGGTGAGGCAGGACTGAATATTGAGTTCTTGCCCTCACAGTATTGGTTGAAGACCTATCAGATGGACAACCGTCTGGGTCGCTTCCCTCGTTATGCCACCAGTCAGACCATCACACGTCCCAATAGCGAGAAGCCCCGTCAGTTCAAAGGCTTTAAGACCTATGACGATCGTGGTACCAACCGCTTTGTGGACCCCCTGCCATTAGAGACTGGTCATCGCATGACGGTAGCTACGGATGCCCCTGAGCGCATGATTACAATCTCGAGTGACGATGCTGAGTTGAAACTGTACGATGGACGTATGCTGGCACAGAACGGTTGGTTCGTGTTGCGTAGCGTATTACCAGCAGGTAAGACGGGTAAGGTTGTCACATGGACAGTAGAGCCCTACGCCATCCCAGGTTGGATTCGTGAACCTAACATCGGGTTCTCACAGGTTGGCTACACTCCTGAGCAACCCAAGGTTGCTGTCATCGAACTGGATAAGAACGACCCCATGCAGAATGGTTCTGCCAGTCTGATGCGCCTCAATCCTGATGGTACCACTACCGAGGCTTACAGGAGTGGCGTCAAAGCCTGGGGTCCTTATTATAAATATAATTATGTGAAGTTCGACTTCTCAAGTGTCCGTCAGCCTGGCGTCTATTACATCCAGTACGGCAAGACCAAGACGAACGACTTCTTGATTGACGAACACGTGTACGACAAGATTACCGATGCTACGACAGATGTGTGGGTTCCCATCCACATGAACCACATGTACGTGACGGAGGGCTACCGTACGTGGCATGGAGAACCTTTCAAGGAGGGTTATCTGCAGGCACCGGAGAGTGACCACTTCGATCTGCACCGTCAGGGAAAGAACACCGATACAAAATACAAGCCCTACGAATTGATTCCTGGTCTGAATGTTGGTGGCTTTTTCGATGCGGGCGACTTCGACATCGAGACAGGTTCGAACATCAATGTGGTACAGAACTTCATCCGCACATGGGAATTGTTCCATCCCAAGCGTGATGAGACCTTTGTCTCGCAGGAACAGCGCTACGTAGAACTGCACCGTCCAGACGGTAAACCCGATATCCTGCAGTTTATCGAACATGGTGTGCTGAACCTCGTGGCTCAGGCTGAGCAGATAGGTCACATGTCATCGACACTCTCCAATTCAGTACTCGATAACTATCATCATTTGGGCGATGCAGCATCTATTACAGACGGACTGCACTACGACCCTTCACTGAAACCTTACGAGGTCAGTGCTGACGGCAAGCGTAGTGGTACGCCCGACGATATGTGGGCTTTCACGAACCGTAATCCCCGTCTCGACCTGCAGGCAGCGGGTGTCTTTACCTCAGCAGCCCGTGTGCTCAAGGGCTTTAACGACGAGCTGGCTGACAGAGCACAAAAGCAGGCAGACCGCCTGCGCCAAGAGGCAACTGCCCTTCAGCGTGGGCCGCGATTCCGTCGAGACCGTCAAGCTGAGGCTGACAACGACTGGTTGACAGGTCTTGGCAATGTAGCCCGTAATTTGCAAACGGCTCTTGACTCCATACCTATGAAGGACGAGGCCTATAAGCAGAAGCTACGTCCTGCTGTAGAAAAGTACAATGAATATATCCATAGTTTCGACAAGCAGAATCCCTATGGTGTACCCATCGGTTTGGGCAACTGGGCTGGTGTCAATGCCGTGCTGAACTTTGGCATCACCGTCAACTATGCCCATATCTACTATCCCGACATCGTCAGCAAGGACGAGGTCTATCGTGTGGCCAATTGGTTATACGGTTGTCATCCGTACCACAACTACTCGTTTGTGGCTGTAGTGGGTGCCGCCCGTCCCAAGCAGGTCTTCTATGGTAACAACCGTGCAGACTTTT
>JAEEGK010001506.1_pt1 | contig 58498 bp, 31 predicted proteins | sample 8958771 | NCBI WGS metagenome assembly JAEEGK01 (sample SAMN16246547, study PRJNA631951) | gut metagenome | biome: gut microbiome; feature: rumen; material: SC-attached | host: Bos | place: Iran: Karaj | collected 2018-10 | reverse complement strand
TTCCTGCGTTTTACTATTTGGCTTCAAGACGCGATTACCATATAAAGAATTGGATGTATGGCATTTATCTACTAATTATTTTTGCTGGATTTTGCTTAGGAAGGCCGATGATGGACAACACTAAAGACCAATACACTGCCGACAACAAACTGCGCCATTTTGTGAGCAGCGTCGCAAGCAGATTCAACCAAAAATCGGACAATCCGATAACCGAAGATGCCGCATTCTTCCAAAGCCATTTCCCTGACCATCAGTTTGTAAGCACTGATTTTCCGTTCCTGCACACCGACAACAGCCAGAATACCTTGGGCGACTTTTTCAACCTAAAAGACGAAAAGCCGAACCTTGTTTTTGTTGTTGTCGAAGGTCTTGGGCGTGAGTTCAGCGGCGAGAACAGCACAGTGCCGTCGGCCACACCGTTCCTCGACTCGCTAGCCGCCAATAGCCTTTGCTGGACCAACTGCCTATCGACATCAATGCGGACAATTCAGGCTCTGCCATCGATTTTTGGCGCGCTGCCGATGGGCAAAACCGGCTTTATGAACCTTCGCGACAACGCCCCCGAATACCACTCACTGCTGAAAATACTGCACCAGAACGGATACCGCTCGTCGTTCTTCTATGGCGGATGGCTTTGTTTTGACGACATGTGCTACTTCATGCGCCAGAACCAGATTGATTTCACTCTCGACGAGCACCTTTACGACTCCGTTCCCCAACGCAACAATTGGGGAATCTATGACGATTTCATGTTTGCAGAAGCCTTAAAATCAATCAAAAACGATGACAAACCACGCATCGACGTCTATCTGACGCTGACAACCCACGACCCGTTTGTATATCCCAACGAAGAAAAATACATCAATCAATATCAGTCAATCGCCAGCGCTGCGAATGTGAGCGTAAACAGTTCTATGATACGTGCTTACTCATCATATCTATTCCTCGACAAAAGCCTTCGGCAACTGATTGACGGCTATCGGCAGAAACCAGGATTCGACAACACAATTTTTGTGATAACAGGCGACCATAGTTTCAACACATCGGCCGAACCCATTGAAGTTCATCACGTTCCGTTGGTCATTTGGTCGCCTATGCTGAAAAGTGCTCGACAGATGGACGCCTTGACATCGCACCGCGACATCACACCATCATTCCTCGCCTTGCTCAAAGAGCGTTACGGCATCAGCACGCCCGACAAAGTGGCTTTGCTGAACCGCGGACTCGACACCGCGCTGCAGTTCCGCTGCACCACCTTCTCCCCGCTCCTCGATGTCAGCCGCACCATCAGCCGGATGGTTGCCCTCGGTTGCCTGACCGACGACAACGGCACGAAACAAATCGGCTTCGACGGCCAGCATCTGACTCTGAACAGCGTTGCCGACTCGCTCAATATCAGCAGTTTATTAAAAAGTTATCGTGCACTCGACCAATATGTTACATCGAACAACGCCTTGCTTGAGAACAAAACACAGCAAAATGGCTTCTATACCGTTTTCAAAGTTAACTCTCACGGCGAACGCATGTTCCTGTTCCAAAAAGCAGGGCTCGAAGTCGGCGATTTCGATGGACGAGGCAATGCCGCCGATATCAGTCCTGAGTTTCCATTAAACTTCTGCACCTACGAAGTCACTGGGCACGAAAGCCAGATTATCTTCACAACCAATTTCAAAATCAATGTGCCTGACATTGATAACGGATTGAAGATTGTTACCGAAATAACGCGCAACGGCGAACAGATTCATTGGAGCGCCGAAGAACCTTGCGGCAACTGGTTCAGCGATTTCAACAAATGGGCCGATTTCACAACCACATACAACATGCGGGCCGAAAACTACCAATACCAAAAAGGCGATGTGATAAAGATATACATTTGGAATACAAAGAATTGCAAGGCGCATTTGGCTGATTTGAACATCTCTTTGAAATATGCAGTTGACTGAAAAAATACAGGAATCCTTCGTATCGTGGGCAAAGGCGAATTTGGCATTTGCCGCCACAATGCTATTCTTGAGAATACTCTTTTTCTTTAATCTCGTCATCAGAATCAATACCGATTGGTCGAAATTCGGGATTATCATGTCAGGATTGAAGTTCGATGTGGTTTTGGCTGGTTCTGTGGCAGTTGCGACACTCATCCCCTATTGCCTAATTCACTATTTCTCGCCCAAGACAGCACGCATAACCGCAGGTTCGGCCATTGCGCTGTACGCACTGATTAGCAGTCTTTTAACTGAATATTTCTGTGTAATGACTCGTCCGCTCGACCACGTACTTTTTGTTTATTCAACAACCGAAATGGCAGACATTGTAATGTCGTCAACATCGGTTTCTCTGGCCGCAATTATCAATATTATTCTAAGTATCGGGCTGCCAATTTGTTTGATTATTGGTGCTAAAAAACTGAAATTCAATTTAGTGCCGTCTGTTGGTTTTCTGCTGATTGCAACATTTCTCGCTTTCGGATTCCGCTATCAGAAGATGGTTCGAGAAGAATCTGGCTACCGGCAACAATCTGATTTTTATCTTGCAGTCAATCAGTTATCGTTCTCATTCATAAATATTACCGATTATTTGAATGAATACGCCAACGCCCCCGAACCGACCAATGCAAACATCGCAGAAGCCGCGACCCGTTATCATATGCTGCTCCCTCAATTCGAGTACGATGACACGAATTATCCTTTCTGGCGCAAATTCAATGATTGCGATGTTTTGGGAAGATTCCTAAAGAAAACTGACAATGGTGCAATGCCCAATTTTGTGTTCATAATAATTGAAGGATTCGGTCAGGAACTGACTGGCGTTGCGAACCCCGAAGTGTCGTTTACACCATTCATTGACAGCCTTGCAGCCAATGGCCTTTATTGGAAAAACTGCCTTTCGACAGCAGAACGCACATTTGGTGCACTTCCTGCAATTTTCGCATCGGTTCCGCACGGCAAAGGCGGTTTTGGCAATCTTTGGAACCCCATTCCTGACCATAACTCGATGCTGAAAGACCTGTCTGCCAATGGCTATCAAACATCATTTTTTTACGGAGGCAGCCCATCGTTTGATGGTCAAGACATTTTCTTGACTAACAATCATATAGACTACATTCTCAAATGCACTCCCGATTCTACCGACAGTGAGCGATACAAAGCGCAAAAAGAGAACCATCGTTGGGGACTCGACGATGGCGAGATGTTCGACCTTGCCATAAAGCACAAGCAAACAGACAATTGCGGCAAACCAACCGCTGACATTTTTCTTACTCTAACCACACACGAGCCGTTCGATTTTCCTGAAATTGCCTCATATATGAAAAAGGTTGCGGCCATGCCCAAATCGCGCAATAAACTGGAACAGAAAAACATACGCGCAAATCAGAACATTTTTGCCACGTTCCTTTACACCGACGACTGCGTCAGAAAATTGTTCAACTACTATAAAATCCGCCCCGATTTCGAAAACACAATTTTCGTAATCACTGGCGACCACCACATGGGGCCCTTGCAGACAGCGCAAAACCCGCTTATGAAATACCATGTGCCGTTGATTGTGTACTCGCCAATGCTCGAACGCACAAAAACAATGGAGGCTGTTGTATCTCATCTTGACATCACACCTACAGTAATCTCATATCTGTCAACAAATTACAATTTCAAAATAGGAACACATTGCCACTGGTTGGGCACTTCGTTCGACTCAACCAGCACGTTCGTCTGCCGAAAAAAACAGGCTTTCATGCTGAATAACCGTGATGTGGTTGATTTCTTGACTGATTCTCTTTTAATTAGCAACAATCGGCTGTTTGCGGTAAATAGCGACCTTCAGACCGAACAAATTGACAACCTATCAGTTTGCGATTCAATCAGACAAAATCTAAATGACTATCAAACTATTAGTTGCCATGCCGTGACAAACGACTATCTGATGAAAAACACAACCGAGGGAAAAACTAATATCTGCCACATAAACACCAATTTCGAAGGCCGCATTGACAGCGTGTTTAGAAATCAACTAACAACTATTAACAACAACAAATGCCTGATTATCAACAAAGATACGGAGTATGGGCAAATCTGTCCGAATCTCGAACTAAAGGACAATTGTAGAAAACTAAAAGTCGAAATCCGATTCACTTTGCAAAGCCTCGACACCACTACTATTCTACCCAAACTGATACTCGAAAAGAAAGGCAAACAAAACTATTATCTAGCCGTTCCAACAAATTCGAACAACGACAAAAAACTAAACACTGGCCAGAAAGAAAACTTTGTGCTAAAAACGACTGTTGAATTTGAACAAAACACTGATGGTGAAGTGTTTAAAATATACCTTTGGAACAGCCAGCACTCCTCAATGCTTTACGACAATCTGTATGTCAACATCAATCAATTGAGCGATAAGTAATCTTAGGCCTACCTGATTATTTACCGTCAAACGAAACCTTTATGTTCTTAAGTTTGAGCACGTTATCGTTAGTATAATGCCAATCGTCGGTTGCAGTTTTAATATAAACTGAAATGTCGGCTAAAGGTACATTATCCACGTCAAACTCTTTTGATATCAATAGTTTATACCACTTTCCCGCATCGATTTTTTCTTCAACTAGGAAACTGGTAATGTGCTCGCCAAAAACTTGTTTGTTGCGGCCACTACACTCAAAAAACAATTTCATCTGCTTGTCTTTGTACAAATTACCTTCGATGCTAATATCAGCAGAAAAAACGACTCGCAACCGCGATACCGACCTTGGCAGGAAAATTGGCTTGTCCATAATCAGTGGAAACTTTCGTGGCTCAATCTTGCTCGGCGGTTCCGGCTGCGCATGACATTCAATCGGAGCCACTGAGTCAACCGACAGATTAGCATAATTGCCACGGTCATAAATCGGGGAATGAATCAGTCTGTCGTTCAAATAGATATAATTGTTGACCTGCTTGAACATATCGAGTTTGCCAATAATCTTTACCCTAACTTGCTCATCGTTGCACATTGTGAAATTCAAACTCGAATCGATTTCATAAACAGCATCTTTCTCTTTGAAATAGAAATATTTATCGTAAAGAATCTCACCAATGTCGTGGGCGTAATCCATCGGCATAAACCGACAATTACTACGGAAATGGCGGCAAGTATCAAGTCCTCGCCCCGCCCAACTCTCGGTTTCGGGAACAGAAACTCCATAATTGTTATGCAACAATGCCAATATTGACGGCACAACATCAAGATGAGTCACAACTGCCGTGAAATCAGCAGTATGCGTCAATAGCGGAGAATAAATTATCAACGGAACATGATAAAAACCCAATCTGTTTTTCGAATCGATTTCGGCCGAATGGTCGCCCGTAATCACAAATATTGTATTCTGATAATCAGAGCGTTGCCGATACAACTCAAACAATTTCGACAGAGCATAATCGGAATAAACAACTGATGCTATCCTGCGAGAATTACTACGTTGAGCCGCTTGCGACGCCTTAGGCAACATGCCAATCATCGAGTCAACCGATGCCATAATTTCATCAAAATGCGGAGTATTCTCGCTAAGGTTGTCGTGAGCCGAAATGGTCACATAAAGATTGAACATCGGCCTACGTGCCTGGGCATCAATCACATCCATACTTCGACTGAACAGAAACTCATCATGATAGCCCCAATATGTTCCCCAACCGCTACCATCGCGACTGAAACATTCATCGCGAAAGTCAGTTGACATATAATCAATGTGTTGCGCCATGAGATACTCCATCACACAATCGAAAGCAAAATCACTGGCATAAAAAGCATTTGTCTGATAGCCAGCATTTTTTAAGACAGATATAAGGCTATTGTGGTTGGGCATATTGCCAAATTGGAAACCGCGCGGCCCGTGCGGAACCGAGCCTGTGAGAGCCGGAACCGCGCCGAAACTGCGCTTGGTGGTCGCCAGACAATTCCGCCAATAAAGACTGTGAGCCGCCAGCGAATCGAGAAAAGGTGTGTAACTTACACTCGAGCCATTTGGCCCAGACCATTCTCGCCCAAGCGATTCAACCACAACAAACACCACATTGGGCGCGATGCTATCGGCAGCAAAAAACGGCGACAGAGTGTTCTCTGCATCAACAAGTTTGCGTTCAAGCGGATAAGTAACATCTTCAATCCTGCGCTCGGGAAATTCTGCCACAAAATTTCGCAAAAGCGTTGTATCTGTGGCAATTCCGACAGTCAAATCAACCGACGCCTTATGATTGAAACCGTATAACGCACAATTGCGCAGCAGATACAAACTTTTATTGGTGATATAATTTTGAACAGAGGGATTGTCGGATTTCCGCTCGATGCGCGGCAACTTGCCTACAATGAGAATCGACAAAAACAAAAACAAAGCCACAACAGGCGTTACAAGCAACGGCATCCGACAACGGCAGATTCGCTTTACGAGCATCGGCGCAACCGCTATAAACGCAAGGCCTGCAAGCAAATAGAGCCAGAGCATATTTCCAACCGATGCCTTGACCGTGTTAACCATCTCGCCCAACGGTCGCAGCAGAATCTCATCGCCTAAAAGCACGCCACTTTTTGCTGCAAAAAAATCGAGTCCGATTTCGGTCAGAGCCAAAATTCCGACGACAACCGAGGTCACCGCTAGAGCACAACGCCTACTGGCAAAAAACAACACTGTGTAAAGCGCAAGAATACCCGTCAGAACAACTCCGCACGAAACCAAATTATGCAGCACCGACCAGCAAAAAATGCCGAATCCCGCGTTGCCTGCCGATAAAACCATGATGGTATCGACCAAGTGCAAGACCATCACGACAGCAACATAACACACTGCTATCCAACAAAATGGCGATGCAAAATCGTGTAATTTTTGTTTCATGACAACATGTAACTACAAGACACAAAATTATAAAAGTGCATGGTGTTATCAATGGTGATTCGGCGGTAGAAAAATCATCATTTATAGTGATTTTTCCATCCTAATCAACCTAAAATCAAAACCTAAATCCCCACTAATAGCGATTGCCAGTTTCAAACAATACTTGCACTTTTGCTGAAATAAGCAAGAGACAATATGTTACAGCGACATTTACTATCCGCATTTCTATCTTTTCAAACATTTTAGCATTACCTTTGCCATCCTATGAAAGCGTTGAAAATAACAATCATCACCGCATACATTGCGGTGTTGGCAGTGATGGCGGCAGCAACAGTGGTTGAAAAACTGTTCGGGACGCCGTTTGTTTCAGAAAATATTTATGGTTCAGTTTGGTTTTCAGCCATTTGGACGGCATTAGCCATTGCAGGAACAATCTACATTTTCCGTCAGCGGATGTTTGCACGACCAGTGCGTTTTGTGCTTCATCTGGCGCTCGTGACAATCCTTACTGGCGCGCTCACCACTCACATTTTCGGCCTTCAAGGCACCACTCACGTGCGGTTGGACGAGCCTGCCAACATGGCCATCGCTTCCAATGGCGGCCAGTTCATCAAACTGCCGTTCAGCATTGAGTTAAATAGTTTTGAGATAGAGACTTACCCTGGCACTCAATCGCCGATGGACTATGTAAGCCGCATCACATTCAAAACCGATAGCGACAGCACAACTGCTTCAGTATCAATGAACAAGATTGCCGAATACCGCAACTGGCGCTTCTACCAATCAGGCTACGACCCCGACGGCTACGGCACCTATCTGTCCGTGTCACACGACCCTGCGGGCATCGGCATCACCTATGTCGGCTATGCGCTGCTTTTCCTATCGATGATTCTGATGCTTTTGTTGCCTGGCGAAGGGTTTCGCCAGACACTCAAACGACTGGCAAACAGCAAATTAACGCTTGCCGCGATGATATTTTCTACACTTTTGCCCCTTTCGGCAATGGCAGGCACCGCAACCGTTCCACGCCCCGTTGCGGCTGATTTCGGGCGGCTTCACACCTACAATGGCAGTCGCATCTGTCCTGTTCAGACCGTGGCACGTAATTTCTGCATCAAACTTTATGGCAAGCCTAACTATAAGGGAATGAGCGCCGAACAGGTTTTTGTCGGCTGGATTCTAAACCCGTCACAATGGGCCGATGAGCCGATGATTAAACTGAAAGGCGAAGCAAGAAACTCAATCGGCGGCGGACGCAAATATGTATCGTACAACGATTTAATCACAAACGGCAGCAAACTCGACAATGCTGTTTCCGACATTTTCAGCGGCAAGGATGTGCCTGGCGCAAAATCGTGGCGCGAAGCCGACGAAAAACTGAACATCATTCAGATGCTGCTCAACGGACAGATGCTGAAAATATTTCCGCATCTGGCTGACAACCAAATTGTTTGGTACAGTTCCGCCGACAATCTGCCACTCGACATGCCCAACGATGAATGGCTTTTTATCAAGAAATCAATGGATTACGTTGGCGAGTTGGCTTTTACCCACAACTACGACAGTTTGACGCACATTATCGGCAAAATTGGTCAGTATCAGGTAAAAACGGCTGCCACCGTGTTGCCATCGGCCCGCCGCATGAAGGCTGAAATCATCTTTAACACGCTGAACCTGACAAAGATACTCGCTATGGCGCTCACAACCATCGGCATTATCTGCTTTTTTGTCTTTACCATTGGCCTGGCACGCCGCAAACCGACCAACAGACCGCTCGCCATTGCGCTCAACGCAGTTTTGGTTGCGGCTCTCATCTACAACCTGACTGCCATCAGCCTGCGCGGCTACATTGGCGGCCATCTTCCGCTCTCAAACGGCACAGAAACGATGCAATTCATGTCGGCTTGCGCGATAGTGCTAACTCTCTGTCTGCAAAGACGTTTCTCGCTCATTTTGCCATTCGGCTACATCATTTCGGGCCTGACGCTGATGGTGTCGATGATGGGCGAGTCGAATCCGCAAATCACCCATCTGATGCCTGTTCTGGCATCGCCGCTGTTGAGCATCCACGTGTGCGTGCTGATGCTCGCATACACACTGCTGGCGTTCCTAATGCTCAACGGCGTTGCCGCACTGATTATCGGCCGAAACAACGCCGAACAGGTTGAGACACTGTATGTTGTAAGCCGACTAATGCTCTATCCCGCACTTTTCCTTCTGACGGCAGGCATCTTCATCGGCGCCATTTGGGCAAACCAATCGTGGGGCCGCTACTGGGGCTGGGACCCGAAGGAAGTGTGGGCGCTGATAACAATGCTCATCTACGCAATGCCGCTTCACGCGTCGCTTTTCCCTCGCCTTCAAAAACCGATAGTAGCACATATCTTCCTGATTGTGGCCTTTCTATCGGTGCTGATAACCTATTTCGGCGTGAATTTCCTTCTGGGCGGAATGCACAGTTATGCATAAACTGAAGGCGTGAAGGATTGAATAACTGAAGGATTGAATGCGTGAAGGACTGATTGAATGAATCACCGAACAAACTGACACTCAATTACTTCGACAAACAATTCCCGATACTGTTTCTGACTGTCGCGCAAAGCGAGTCGTAAGTATGGCCCAGCGGATAAATCGGTTTCAGGAATCTGACATTGACTTTCGAGAACAGACGCGGCAGATGCTTGCCTCGCGGAAGCGCCTCATACGCGCCGCTGATGGCCACGGGGACAACAGGCACATTGAGTTCGGCGCTTAATATGGCGAAAGTCTTCTTGAACTCACCCATCGAGCCGTCTTTGGTTCGCGTACCCTCGGGGAAAATGATGACATTGCGCCCGCACTTGAGCAACTCGGCAAGTTTCTGTATCGACTCCTTCAGACCGTTATGTAAATCCATAACAATCACATTGTTACGACGCGCCATCCGTTGCAGGAACTTACCTTTGACATGCTTTTTCTTCACATAAAAATAGGTTTTCCGCATTATGGCCGACTTGATGAACGAGGCCACGAAAAGTCCGTCGAAAAAACTCTGATGGTTGGGCGCGATGATGCACGGTCCTTGCGGAATCTGCTCCGAGCCCTCACCGTTGAATCTGAAAATCAGTTTGAACAGCGCCTTGCTGGCATTTCTTATAATATTCTGAGTGACAGATGTTTTCGGCAGTTTCAACTGCACTTTTTCTTTCAGAATCAGCGACCAGTTGACCGTTTCAACCTGGAATTTTGTCTTATGCTCGGCCACAAAACTAGCCAGCGCTTTCAAATTGCTGAAAGCCACCAGTTCCGAGTCGGTGAGGGTGACGCCGTACGATTGCAGAATAAACTCTATCAATCCCACCTTGCCAAGCGAATCGAGTGCGATGTCGTATTCAATATGCTGATTGGCAGATACTTGAAAATTGGTCTGCTCCTCAATGAATTTCTTGATTGCCACATACTCTTCAAACGTCGGTTCGGGCTGTGTTACAGGCTTTTTGGTGTCCGACTTAATCATGTCTTGAAGTTTGAAGCGCTGGATTTTGCCCAGATTGGTGCGCGGTAGAGGCTCGTCAATCACCGTGAACTGCATCACGCGCTTGTAGGCCGACTGGCGGGCGTTGAACTCGGGAAAAAACGTCTCTTTCAGATAGTTTTTCACATCGTCAATCTCCAGATTATGAACCTCGTTATAATCGATGCCCACAAGTGCGTGCAACACTCCATTATACTCTGTTACAGCAACTTCCTTCACTATCAGCGATGCTGCCATGATGTTTTCCTCAAGTTCGACGGGATTGATGTTCTTGCCGTTCGACAGCACAATAATCTCCTTCTTGCGGCCTGTGATGTGCAGATAGCCATCGTTGTCGAGATAGCCCAAATCGCCAGTGTGGAGCCAACCGCCTTCAAGAATCTGCTCGGTCTCCTTCGGACGGTTGTAATAGCCCTGCATGATGTTCGGACCTTTGGCCAGAATTTCGCCATCGACAATCTCAATTTGCACACTTTCAAGCCTTTGGCCTGGTGTACCAACACGCTCGCGGCCTGGGCGGTTGAAGGTTATCATTGGCGAAGCCTCGCTCATGCCGTAGCCTTCCAAAACGGTGAATCCCAATGTTTTATAGAACATCCCCGTTTCAATCGGGAGCGATGCACCACCGCAAACCATAATATCGATGTGACCGCCGAACGTTTGGTGAACCTTTTTGAACACCACACGCCCAAGTTTCTTGTTTGGTCTGATTGACAGCAATTTATAAAGAATGCGTCCAACTGCCTTTTGCTGTATTTTGGCCAAGACGGCTTTGTGAATCATCTCGTAAAGCCTTGGAACACCGATGATTATGGCCACTTCATTTTTGGCCAGTGTCTCCATCAAATCGGCACTCTGCATCGATGGCGACATGACCACCGTTGCGCCAATCGACAGCGGCATTATAACGGAGCCCATCAGCGGCAAAACATGATGCAACGGCAACAGAATCAGCACTCTACGATCGGGACGGTAAATATCCACATTGCCGCTAACCTCAATGCAGTTGGCACGCAGATTGGCAAACGAGAGCATCACGCCTTTGGGGCTGCCCGTGGTTCCCGAGGTGTAAACGATTATGGCTGTTTTATCGTCGGGATAATCGCGCGTAACATATTCATCTTTAGAGATTTCGCACAAATCCAAATTGTCAAAGCAGACGAATTTTGGGAAATATTTGAGTTGCTGGCTGACGTCAATCACCATTGAGCAACTCGGGCTGCTGTAGAACACCACCGAAGGGCGGCTGTCGTTGAGCATATAGGCAAGGTCGTCAATCGAGGCTGTGTGGTCAATCGGCACCACAATCTTGCCGTTGAGCCAGCCTGCGTAGAACGCGAAAATCCATTCTGGACGGTTTTCTGAATAAATTGCAATCTTGTCGCCCTCAATGTTGCGAAACATCTTGGCGTACTGCTGCACACGCATCTCAACCTCAAAAAAAGTGTAGGTGTAGCCTTTGGTTATTATGGCTGGCTTCTCTTGGTTCGAATAATCTATCATCCAAAAAAACGCTCGGAGTTACTATTTCTCCTTTTTAGTTCAACATCAAAAACCTACGCCCGAGCAGTCATTACAACACACTGATTATCAACACTCATACTATCGAGCCAGAACTCCTGCGACATCTTGCACGAATTCCCAAAATGCGATTTTAAAAACAAAAAATGTGCCGTACATAAAGTCAATTGCAAAAACTTGGTCCTGCAATTCAATCTGGGCAAAAAAACGTCTGATAATTAATTCTGCAAACAATTGTTTTAGACTGATTTTAATTACTTTTGCGGCTTAAAATTTTTCAGATGAGCAACTTCACAGATTTCGGCCTAAACGACAACATTATCAAGGCAATAGAAGAATTGGGATTCGAGACCCCTACCCCCATTCAGGAACGTACAATACCAGCAATCATGACGTCGGACACCGACATTGTGGCCTTAGCGCAAACTGGCACAGGCAAAACGGCTGGATTCGGTCTGCCAATCCTTCAGAATATTGACACTGAAAATCGTGAAGTTCAATGTCTTGTCCTCTGCCCCACCCGCGAATTGTGTCTGCAAATTGCCAACGATTTGGGCAAATACGCCAAATACATCGAAAACATCAGAATAACAGCCGTTTATGGTGGCGCCAACATCACTCCGCAGATAAAAGAACTGAAAAGCGGGCCGCAGATTGTTGTCGGAACGCCAGGCCGCGTGCTCGACACCATCAACCGAGGCGCTCTTAAAATCAATCATATCAAGCAGTTGGTACTCGATGAGGCCGATGAGATGCTCAACATGGGCTTTCAGGAGGACCTCGACAACATTCTAAGCACCACCCCCGCCGAAAAGCAGACACTGCTCTTCTCGGCCACCATGCCCGACGGCGTGCGCAAAATTGCCATGAACTATATGCACAACGCCGAGGAGATTGCCGTCGGAAAGCGGAACTCGGGCGCCGAGAATGTCCGCCACGAATATTATATGGTGAAGGCCGCCGACCGCTATCTGGCTCTCAAACGCCTTGCCGACATCAACCCGAACATCTACGGAATTGTCTTCTGCCGCACCCGCTCCGAGACCAAAGAGGTGGCCGACAAACTGATTCAGGACGGCTACAACGCCGACGCGCTCCACGGCGACCTGTCGCAACCGCAGCGCGACTCGGTGATGAACCGCTTCCGCAACAAATCGCTGCAACTGCTCATTGCTACCGATGTGGCCGCCCGCGGCCTCGACGTGAACGACCTGACGCACGTCATCAACTACAACCTGCCTGACGACCCCGAGGTGTATATCCACCGCAGCGGACGCACGGGCCGTGCAGGAAAAACAGGCGTGGCAATGACCATCATCCATTCACGCGAGACTCGCAAGATTAAGAATCTGGAAAAACTTGTGGGAAAGCCTTTTGAGGCGAAAAAAGTGCCGAACGGAGCCGAGATTTGCGAAAAGCGCCTCTATTCGGTTCTCGACAAGTTGGAACGCGTGGAGGTGAACGAGGAAGAGATTGCAGCCTATCTGCCAATGGCCATCAAAAAACTGTCTTGGCTCGACAAGGACGAACTCATCAAACGTTTTGTTTCGCTCGAATTCAACAGATTTATAGACTATTACAAAGATGCGCAAGACCTGAACGTTGAGCCGTCGCAAGGCAAAGGCCGAAACGATGGCGAGGAGCGCGAAGGCCGAAAAGAACGCAAAGAGCGCAAGGAACGTAAGCAGCAGCGCAACGCCGACGACTACACGCGGTTCCACATCAACGTTGGCACGAAGCGCGGGCTGTCGGTGCCTCGGCTTTTAGGCATGATTAACGACGCCACACGCGACAAGAGCATCGACATCGGCCGCATCGACTTGCAGCGGAATTTCTCGTTCTTCGAGATTGAAAACTCTGCTGTTGAAAAAGTAACAGAAGCATTCAAAACAGTCACTTACGATAACGAGCCTGTGGAACTTGGCCTCGCCGACAACAAAGCGCCTTTCGATGAACCTGTCCGCAAAAAGAAGAAAAAAAGTGCCGACAGCGATAACTATCAGAAAGACAGCAGAAAAGACGACCGCAAAATCAAGATTGACAAAATAAAGTTCAGCGGTAAGAAATTCGATGAGGACGATTTCAACTTTGATTTCTTCAACGAGAACCGCAAACAGCGCAAAGGCCGCAACGATTTCGACAATCTGCAGAACTATGGCATCTATCCCGATGAAGGCTCCAAAAGGCGCGGTGGCAGAAAAGACCGCCATCACGACAGGCACAACGATTCGGGTGCGGGCATGAAATCGCGAAAAAAAGTGCTCAAGCAACCGAAAGGTAAAAAGGCTTCACGGCGGAAGGACAAATAGCCTAACGCACGACAGTTTAAGCATTTACATCATACCGCCATAGTCGGCGATGCGGCGGTTTTTGTCTTTTTCCCAAACCTCAAGATTGGTAATCTGCGTACCGTCGATATCGAATCGCAGCATTGTGCGCTTGGGGTTGAATCCAGAAACACCAGCGGCGCCAGGATTCATGTGCAGACAATTGAACTGCTTGTCGTACATCACTTTAAGTATGTGCGAATGTCCGCATACGAATATCTGCGGACGCTCCGTCATCAACAGTTGCCGCGCCTTGGGTTCGTAACGGCCAGGATAACCGCCAATGTGCATCATCACAATCTTAACCTGCTCAACCTGAAATATTTGAACTTCTGGCACCATCAAGCGGACCTCATAGCCATCAATGTTGCCATAAACAGCCGTTGTGGGCTTAAATGCCTGAAAATCTTCAAGCAACGCGGCACTGCCAACATCGCCCGCATGCCAAATCTGGCTCACTGGCTGCAAAAACTCACGCATCGCATCGTCGAAATGCGAATGAGTATCAGATATAAGGCCAATTTTCGTCATCAGTTTTTTTTCAAAAATAAGCAAAATGCCAAAACTGGGGCAAATTTGCCCAAACATCACCATTTATGACTAAAACTCCTATCAAAAATCACTATTTATAATAGCATTTTTAGCAGCCTTCCGACACATATTTAAAATACATTTGCGGCCGAAATGGAGAATGGTATGGAGGAAGCGATTTTCAACAAAAAAAGACTGTCGGAACTGACAGACAGCAAGCCGGCCATCATCACCAAAGTGCTGGGGCACGGCGCTTTCCGCAAACGGATTACCGAAATGGGCTTTGTCTCGGGCACCAGCATCAGGCTGATAAAATACGCGCCGCTGAAAGACCCGATTGAATACGAACTGCTTGGCTACCACGTGTCGCTGCGGCGGAGTGAGGCCGAACTGATTGAAGTTGTTACCGACCCTAACGCAACGACCAATCAAGGCGAAAATTTCGATAAGGATGCGCTGATTTCGGAGCCGTTCCGCAACCGCGCAACGCAGATGAGCCATACCATCAACATCGCCCTTGTGGGCAACCCCAACTGCGGCAAAACATCGCTCTTCAACCACGCCACAGGCCGCCACGAGAAGGTGGGCAACTACAGCGGCGTGACTGTTGACACCAAAATGGCCAGCGTCACACACAAAGGCTACACCATCAACATCACCGACCTGCCCGGAACTTACTCAATATCAGAATATACGCCGGAAGAACTCTACGTCCGCAAGCACATTTTCGAGGAGAATCCCGACATCATTCTGAACGTCATCGACGCATCGAACCTTGAGCGCAACCTATACCTGACCACGCAACTTATCGCGATGAATATCAAGATGGTAGTGGCGCTGAATATGTTCGACGAACTGAAACTCAAGGGCGATGTGCTCGACTACGATATGCTTGGCAAGATGCTCGGCATTCCGTTTGTGCCAACCAACGGCCGCGACGGTGCTGGACTTAACCAACTGTTCGACAGGATTATAGAAGTGTTCGAAGAACGCGACACCGATGCCCGCCAGATTCAGGTTAATTACGGCAGCAACATTGAGAAGGCCATCGGTGTGGTGAAGTCGGAAATTGAACAGCATCAACTACTTAACGAGAAATATTTTCCGCGCTTTGCCGCCATCAAACTGCTTGAGGGCGACAAGATTTTTATCAAGAACATTGCCGCACACCCCGATGCCAACCACATCATTGAGTGGGCCGACAAGGAACGGGCCGAACTTGAGCGCGAGTATGGCAATCAGGCCGAGACGGTGCTTGCCGACGCTCGTTATGGTTTCATCCGTGGCGCATTGAAAGAGACCTTCCAACCATCGCAGCAACCTGACAATGGCAAAGGCTATCGTATTGACAAAATATTGACACACAAATGGTTGGGGATCCCCGCATTCATCTTCTTTATGTGGCTGATGTTTGAAGCCACGTTCGTTTTGGGCCAATACCCGATGGATTGGATTGAAGCCGGTGTGGACTGGCTTGGCGACTTCCTGTCGGGACTGATTCCCGAAGGACTGCTGCACGATATGCTCATCGATGGCATTATCAGTGGTGTTGGCGGAGTCATTGTTTTCCTGCCTAACATACTGATTTTGTTCTTTTTCATATCCATCATGGAAGACACAGGCTATATGGCCCGCGCAGCATTCATTATGGATGTGGCGATGCATAAAATTGGCCTTCACGGCAAGTCGTTCATTCCACTTGTGATGGGCTTCGGCTGCAACGTGCCAGCCATTATGGCCACTCGAACACTCGAAAACCAAAAGGACCGCCTGCTCACAATGCTCATTGTGCCGTTTATGTCGTGCAGTGCGCGGCTTCCTGTTTTCATATTGCTTATTTCGGCGTTCTTCAGCACGCATCAGGCGCTTATATTGCTATCAATCTATCTGATAGGCATCGCTTTGGCGATAATTTCAGCCATTGTTTTCAAACGCTTGTTCTTCAAACACAGCGAAGCCCCGTTTGTGATGGAACTGCCGCCCTACCGCATCCCCACACTGCGTAACACATTGGTACACATGTGGGATAAGAGCGCACAATATCTAAAAAAGATGGGAACGGTGATTCTGTTTGCGTCGATAATCATCTGGGCGCTTGGGCACTTCCCGCAGAAAGTGCACTATTCAACGCCATACAACATGGCCATCGCCCTTGTGGCAGAAGACACCACGCTGACCGACGACCAAAAAGCCGTCAGCATTGAGCAACTCGAATATGAAAAAGAGTCTGAACATCTCGAGAAATCATACATCGGACAGTTGGGGCACTTCATTGAGCCTGTCATCCGCCCGCTGGGTTTCGACTGGAAAATCGGTGTCTGCCTGCTGACTGGATTGGCTGCTAAAGAAGTGGTTGTGAGCACAATGGGTGTTCTATACCAAGCAGGCGACAGCGATGATGACACCGCCGCCCTGCAAACCAAACTGCAACAGCAAACCTACAAAAGCGGACCGCACAAGGGCGAAAAGGTATTCAACCCGCTTGTGGCCTTCAGCATGATGATTTTTGTGCTCATCTATATGCCGTGCATTGCGGCCATCACCGCCATCAAAAAGGAAGGCGGCCGCAAATGGGCGATCCTGACAGGCTGCTACACCACAGCACTCGCGTGGCTTATGGCGTTTGCGGTGTTCCAGATTGGAAGCATGATTATTTAGAATTTAGAATGTAGGAATTAGGATTTGACGCTTATTATGACTACAGACATCGGACAAGAATTGAGTAATGATTAATGTGTAAAGAGTAAAGTGTAAGGATTCGTAATTCATTATTCACTAACACCCAATACCTAACACCAGAAAAAAAATGCTTCAAACCATCATAGTCTGGATCCTGATTGCGGCGGCGGTCATTTTCTTCGCCAAACGGCTCTACGACCGTATTACCGGCCGCGGCAACGACTGCGGATGTGGATGTGGCAAGGACTGCCAGTGCGGATGCGAGAATTGCCAAATGAAGGAGTGATGCCCTATCGCAAAAATAACACCTCAACATCCTGTTTTTTTGCATTTTCAAATGGTCATTCGGACTACTTGTTTTTCAATTTTTATTGGTTCTAAGTGAAAAATCCGCGTTTTTAGCCCAAAAATCAATCAAAAAATAGCCGATTTTGGACCAATTTACCTCCTTTTTGTTCGCCGTTTGTTAAGTCAAACCCGCCGTTCGTTTGTGAAACACTACCGTTCGTTAAGCCAAACCCGCCGTTCGTTTTTCAGCTATTGTATATTGTAATTGCCGTACCGACATTTGGAATCGTAAACAAGAACAAAAAAAACAACAGAAACGAATCATTAATTTTTAAAACTATAAAACTATGAGAAGAAAATTTTTTATCGGGCTCTTTTTTGCGGCAGTTCTTTCAGTGATTACAGCAGCCGCCATGTCGGAAGACTACAACCAAACTGTTGTGGTTACCATCAAAGGTAAAAACATGAACTTTGAGTACAATGGTCAACGTCACTCATCTGTTGGCTACACCGTTGAGACCAGTTCACGCTACTACTCTGCCGATGATTTTGTCAGCTATGCTATCGATTCGGTTAGCGCAGTGAAAGCCGGCACCTACAGTATGGGTATCAGCAGCAACGATTTCTGCAATGTAAACCCGAAATACAAAAATGTTGTGTTTGAAGTTGTCGACGGCAGCCTGACAATTGTCAACAACCGCATAATACTGCTTGCCGATAATTAATGCGTTAAGTTGCTGCGATTATCCGATTTACAAAAAAAATACCTATATTTATAGTTCAATTGGCTTTAGGCAATTTGCGGAAACGCTCATTGCCTAACGTCCATTAAAAATATGAAAGACAAATATTTGTATCCCCCTATGATTAAAAACGCATAAAACGGAAATACTATGAAAAAACTTTATTCGCTATTGATTTGTTCCGCACTTGCAGCACACTCGTGGGCATTCAGCTCGACAAGCGGCAGTTTGAGTCCAATCGACCAAACCGATGGCACGGCGTCAACCACACCGGCTGGCTTTTCGTATCAGGCAGTAGTTCGTGACGCCAACGGAGAGTTGGTTGACAACTCGAAAGTAGGTCTGCGCCTAACGCTGACCTCCGGCAAGGACGGACAAGCCGTTTACCAGGAAACGCACACGCCGACAACCAACAGCTACGGCGTGCTGAGCGTGACAGTGGGAACAGGCACGCACGCCAATGGCCAGAGCCTTCAGAACGTGAACTGGGCAGGCGGCGACGTGTGGATGCGTGTTGAGATTGACCCGCGCGGCGGCACCAAATACACCAACATGGGCTCAACCAAGCTGCAGTCGGTGCCCTTTGCCTACTATGCGGCCAACGGCGGCAATGGCGAGAAGGGCGACAAAGGCGACCCTGGCGAGAAAGGTGAGCCTGGCGAGACCGGACCGCAAGGTATACAAGGCCCCCAGGGTATCCAGGGCCCCGCAGGACCCGAAGGCCCGCGCGGACCGCAGGGTGAGGCCGGAACAGGTCTGACCAACAAGGGCGAGTGGCAGGCAAACGCCACCTACAACGTGGGCGACTACGTCTTCTCACGCAGCAGCAACAACCCGCTCGTTAACTCGATGTGGATAGCCAAGAACAACGGAATATCAGGCAGCAACGAACCATACGCCGACAAGGTGAACTGGGTTGAGTTCCAGGCGCCGAAGGGCGAGACCGGCGACCGCGGCCCACAAGGTCTGCAGGGTGAGCAGGGTGTCCAGGGTATTCAGGGACCGCAAGGCCCCGAAGGCAAGCAGGGTACAACCGGTGCAACCGGTGCAACCGGACCGCAGGGACCTACCGGCGCAACCGGACCGCAAGGCCCGAAGGGCGACAAGGGTGACCCGGGCGTAGGCCTTACCAATAAAGGCTCATGGTCATCGTCAGAGTCTTACGTTGCCGGCGACTACGTGTTCGCACCGTCGTCAACAAATGCCGGAGTCACATCAATGTGGATAGCACAGAAAGCCATAGCTGCTTCAGCAACAGCACCTGCTGCTGGCGAGAACTGGGTTGAGTTCACCGCTCCGCAAGGCGAGAAAGGCGAGACCGGACCGGAAGGACCGCAAGGACCTGCCGGCGCAACCGGACCGCAAGGCCCGCAGGGTGAGCAGGGACAGAAGGGTGACCAAGGCCCCGTTGGACCGCAAGGCCCGCAGGGACGCGACGGAATGCAGGTTGACGGTGTGAAAGGCCAGACCCTGGTGCACGACGGCACAACATGGGTTGCCACCGACGAGATAACACTCAAGAAACTCGACGTTAAGGGCGAGACCATTTCCGACGACGCTCTGTTCGAAGTTAAGGACAAGGACGGCAACGTGGTGTTCGCCGTTTACCCAAATGGCGTTCATGTTTATATTGACCCCGATGCTGATGGCAGCAAGATGAAGCGCAGCGGCTTCCTTGTAACTGGCCGCGATGCCACCAAGGAAGGCGGCGTCAACAGCGATTACTTTGCTGTAAACAGCGACGGTACACAAGTGTATGTTGGTGAAGGCGACGACAAGATGAAGCGCAGCGGATTCTTGGTTACCGGCCGCGATGCCACCAAGGAAGGCGTTAACAGCAACTATTTTGCAGTAAACGACGACGGTACGCAAGTGTATGTAGGCGAAGGCGACGACAAGATGAAGCGCAGCGGATTCCTTGTAACCGGCCGCGATGCCACCAAGGAAGGCGTTAACAGCAACTATTTTGCAGTGAACGACGACGGTACAAAAGTATTTGTAGGCGAAGGCGACGACAAGATGAAGCGCAGCGGCTTCCTTGTAACCGGTCGCGATGCTACCAAGGAAGGCGTTAACAGCAACTATCTCTCAGTTAACGATGATGGTACAAAAGTATTTGTAGGCGAAGGCGACGACAAGATGAAGCGCAGCGGATTCCTTGTAACCGGCCGCGATGCCACCAAGGAAGGTATCATCAGTGACTATCTCTCGGTTAACGACGACGGTACGAAAGTGTACATCGACGACCAGCTTGAGAATGACGCGAAGATGAAACGCAGCGGATTCCTTGTAACAGGCCGCGAAGCAACCAAAGACGGCAGCACGCCAAACTACATGAAGGTTGCCACCGACGGTACACAGGTGAAATTCGACACCGACGCCAGCAAGATGAAACGCAGCGGCTTCCTTGTCACAGGCCGCGACGCCACCAAGAGCACTACAGAATCTGATGTGATGGAAGTAACCCCCGACAGCACCCGCGTGTATGTTAACGGCAGCGGCAGCAAGAGCGGCTTTGGCGTTGAAGGTAAAGGCGCCGGCGAAGGCAAAAACGGCTTCTCAGTTACCGAGAAGGGCGACGAAGGCAGCGCTGGCTATATGGATGTTACGGCTTACAACTTCTTTGCCGGCTACAATGCAGGAAAAGCAACATCAAACAGCACCGGCGTTGACAACACATTTGTAGGAAACGATGCCGGTATTGCCAACACCGAAGGCTCGCGAAACGTGTTTGTTGGTAAAGACGCCGGAAAATCCAATACAAAAAGTGTGAACAACGTTTTCATTGGTAACCAAGCAGGATACCAAACCAATACGAATGGCACGAACGTTTCTGTTTTCAATCCGCTGGGAGGTGGTTCAACCGAGACCACGCCTAACGGTTCAAACAATGTGTTCTTGGGTAACCGTGCGGGTTACAGCAACACCATAGGCCACAGCAACATTTATATTGGCAACAACGCCGGAATAAGCAGCACTACTGCCAGCTACAATGTATTTGTGGGACTCAACAGTGGTGCAAAGAACATAGGTGATAACAACGTCTTCATGGGCTACAATGCAGGTAGGACCAACACAACAGGAACACAAAATGTATTTGTAGGCTACTATGCAGGTTTGAACAATGCCGGAGGCAACTACAACGTCTTCATGGGTAATCAAGCAGGCCGTACGAACGTTTCTGGCTCCAGCAACGTGTTCATTGGTAACCAGTCAGGTTATTACAACGAATCGGGCTACAACAACGTGTTCCTTGGCAACAATGCAGGTTTCACTAACTCTACTGGCAACTACAACGTCTTCCTGGGTTACGCAGCTGGTTATTACAACCAATCGGGCTTATACAACGTATTCATAGGCAATCAGGCAGGTTATAAGAGTACAACAAACTACAACACAATGCTTGGCTTTCAGGCCGGCTTGAACACAACAACAGGCGGCACCAACGTCTTCATGGGCTACAGAGCAGGTTACAATAACGTCAAAGGCTACAACAACGTGATGCTGGGTAGTCAGGCCGGATATGCCAATAAAGGCTCAAACAACGTTGTGATAGGTACCAATGCTGCCATGTCAGCCGACAGCATGATGCGTACCATTGCCATTGGCCAACAAGCCGGTTATGGAACGGCAGAATCAAGATCTACCGACGACATCTTCCTGGGTTACGCAGCTGGTTATAGCAACACCTTGGGCAGCAGCAACGTGTTCATCGGCAACAATGCCGGTTACTATAACACCTCAGGTGGTGGCAATGTCTTCCTAGGCTTTCAGGCAGGAAAGGCCAACACCACGGCATCATACAACGTATTTTTAGGCAACAATGCCGGTTTCGCAACCACCACAGGTGGTAACAACGTCTTCATGGGCACCAATGCCGGTTACACTAACCAGGGAGGCGCAAGCAACGTGTTTATCGGTAACAATACAGGTTACTCAAACTCTTCTGGCAACAATAACGTCTTCCTGGGTTACGAAGCTGGTAATAAGAACACCTCAGGTGGTAGCAACGTCTTCTTGGGCTACCGGGCTGGAAAGACCAACACTACGGCATCAAACAACGTATTCTTGGGTAACTATGCCGGTTTCTATAATAGCACTGGCGTTAGCAATGTCTTGCTGGGTGATGGTGCAGGTTACATGAACACAGCATCGTACAACACCATGCTTGGCTATCAGGTTGGTTATAAAAACACATCAGGCGCAGGCAACGTTTTCCTGGGCTATCAATCAGGTTATAACAACACCGGGGGATCACAAAACGTCTTCCTGGGCTATCAGGCAGGTTTAAATAACACAACATCGAAGAACGTCTTCCTGGGCTATCAGGCTGGTTTGAACACAACAACAGGCGGCAACAACGTCTTCCTGGGAACAAGCACCGGTAGCGCAAACACCACAGGTGCAAGCAACGTCTTCCTGGGCAACGAGGCAGGAAAATCCAACACCACAGCATCTAACAACGTCTTCCTGGGTACAAGTGCGGGTAGCTCAAACACCGAAGGCGCCAACAACGTGTTACTTGGCAATAATGCCGGTTATACAAACACAATCAGTTCGAACAACGTGTTTATTGGTAATCAGGCAGGTTACACCACCAAAGGAACCGCCACTGTATATTTCACAAATCCGAGGACAAACACATCAACATCAATCTACAACGGCTCTAACAACGTGTTCCTTGGCAACGAGGCTGGTTATAGCAACACCACCGGCTACAACAACGTGTTCCTGGGCAACTATGCCGGTGTGAATAACACCACCGCAAGCAACAACGTATTCCTGGGCTATAGCACAGGTGCAAAGAACACCACCGGCGCCAACAACGTGTTACTTGGCTATAGAGCCGGTTACACCAACACCACGGGTTCAAGCAACGTTTACCTGGGCAATGAGGCAGGATACAACAATGGTGGTAAAGCCAATGTATTTATAGGAGCCGAAGTTGCATATTATACTGTCTCTGGTGATACGAATGTTGTAATAGGAGGTCTTACGGCACAAAATGCAAACAAAATGACAAGGTCTGTTGTAATAGGTATGCAAGCAGGTGGCGGCTATGCCAATGCGAGTATTAATACTGAATATAGTGACAATGTCTTTATTGGAACAAAAGCTGGACATTATATAGAAACAGGTAGTGAGAACGTATTTTTAGGCAATAAAGCAGGTCAGAACGTCACTACGGGTACAGGAAATATATATTTGGGAACCGAAGCGGGAGCAAGGAACTACAGTGGAAAATACAACATTTATTTAGGTTATAAAGCAGGTTCACAACAGGCGGGAGTTGGTGCGGCAGGAGAAAACAATGTTTTTATTGGTAAATATGCGGGGCACAATGTAACAGGCAACAACAAACTTATTATAGGTATAGGGGAAGAAGATGTCCATATTAATAAGGACCCACTTATTTATGGCGAGTTTGACAATAACTTGCTGAAAATAAATGGTAAATTGATAGTGGGAGGAAATTTATGCCCCAGCGGTACATCTACTTCAATCACTAATGGTCGTGATTTAGGTGCTAGTGACAATATATGGAGAAATCTGTATGTGAGGACCATTAATGCAACCGGAGTAATCTATGCAAATGATGATGTGATAATGAAAGGCGACTTGTCGGTAACTGGCGATATAAGCTGCAGTAATCTGGACATGGAAGACTTGAACTGCGATAATCTGTCACTGCCAGACTACGGGCGCGTGAAAAGTGCTTTGATACCGTCATCCACTTACAATCTTGGTTCTTCAGATTTGCGCTGGAACTACCTGTATGCACAGTATATTAATACAAGCAGCAGTGCAACAATAGGAGGCACGTTAAATGCAAAAAGTACATTAAACGTAACCGGCAACCTTAATGTATCTGGAGCAGTTAATGATTTAATGCCTCAATCATTAGCCGATTTGGGTGATTCCGACTCAAGATGGCGAAACTTGTATGTGTCTAATATTAATTCAACAGGCACAATTGATGCTGCAGGTCCATTCAGCTTAACAACTTCATCTACAAGCCAGACAAAACAAAACGCAGTGAACATTACTACTTACTACACCGGTACTTTAAGTATAGCACGTGGACTTTATGTGACAAGTTATGGCGGTGCAAATGTTAGTGAAAATTATGGTATAGCAGGAAGAGCAGTGTGCACTACAACAAATTGTGTGAATTATGGAGTTTACGGATATGCGGAACAAGTTGGTATTACTACTGCTACTTATGGAGTTTATGGTAAAGTTAAAAAAGCAACTAATAGTGCAGGTTATGCGTATGGTGTGTATTCCAATGGAAAAGCCGGTGGCACAACCGATTGGAGCAGCTCAAGCGACGCACGTCTGAAGAAAGATGTGCATACGCTAACCGGCGCGTTGGACAAAGTGCTTAAGCTGCGCGGTGTGTCGTTCTACTGGAAGAACCGCGAGGAGATGGCTGCACTTAAAGGCGTTCCGGCAGATAGCCTTGATTATGGCTACGATGGTGTGAAGCACATTGGCGTAATAGCACAGGAACTGGAAAAAGAATACCCCGAGTTGGTCAGCACCGATGGCAATGGCTTCAAATCGGTTGAGTACGCAACATTGGCACCAATCCTAATTGAGGCCGTTAAAGAGCTGAAAGCCGAGAAAGACGACCTTCAGGCCACAGTGGAGAGTCAGCAGCAGCAGATAGACGAGCTTAAACGCCTGGTAGAGGAGTTGCTGAATAAATAAGGGAGATTTAGGGAAAATGAAATAATGCGGTGTAGGGACGCGATTCATCGCGTCCGCGCAAAAATGCGTACGTAGGGACGCACCGCGTGCGTCCGCAAAACCATTCCGCGACAAATGTAGAGACGGTGCATGCACCGTCTCTACGTGTTTTATGGGATGCATCAATTGTTGTAGAGACGTGCCATGGCGCGTCTCTACGGTAGAAAACAAAATTGTCCGAAGGACAAAATCTGCATAACCGCGGGTGAGCGCAGCGAAACCCGTGGTGTTATGCCACGCCCCAAAGACCCAATCCGAAGGATTGAACCATGTCAAGGTTCACTCTTTCAGAGTGTTGTTCCCTTACACGTCATGTTCCGGCAGCTGCGCTCCGCTTGCAGCCGGTTATGCAAATCACGTCTTCCAGACGTTCCTTATCCGCACATTTTTGTAGAGACGGTGCATGCACCGTCTCTACGATTTTTTTAAATCCTTTTTATTTTTGCCGCCTGATTCTGAGAGAGCAGATGAGCAAGGTGATATGTTTTGTGAAAGATTGGGCGCTACCCATTGTTATGGGTGTTGGCGTGCTGGCTTATTTTCTGTTTTCGGCTGCCGGGTTCAGCGCCGAGACGCGGCAGCTGGCCAACAGCACGGTGGGTGTGGTTCAGCCGCTGCTGCTCTTCGCCATGCTCTACATATCGTTCTGTAAAATCGAGCCGTCAAAAATACGTTTCTGCCGCTGGCATTTGTGGCTGGCGCTCATTCAGTCGGGCGCGTTTGTGGCGACGGCTGCTGTGGCGTGCCTTCTGCGCGGAAGCGAGTGGGGTATCATTGTTGAAAGCGCCATGGTGTGCCTTATCTGCCCGACGGCCACTGCCGCTGTGGTGGTGACCGACAAGCTGGGCGGCAACACACTATCGCTGGTGGGCTACACCATTCTCATAAACATTGTCACTGCGCTGGTGGTGCCGGCGGTGGTGCCGGTGGTCAATCCGGGCATCGGTTTGAATTTCGGCCATTCGTTTTTCATCATCATAAAGCGGGTTTTTCCGCTGCTGGTCTTCCCGTTCGCACTTGCATGGCTCACGCGGCTGTTCCTGCCACGCTTTCTGCAGATGGTGGTGTCGGTCCGCGATCTGGCATTCTACATTTGGATGGTGGCGCTGGCGCTGGCCATGGCCGTCACCACGCGGGCCATTGTCAACAGCCGGATTTCGGTATTGTGCTTTGCGGGAATGCTCGCGGTCACCTTTGTGTGCTGCGCCCTGCAGTTCTGGCTTGGCAAGCGCATCGGCGGGCGCTACCACGACCGCATCAGCGGCGGACAGGCCATGGGGCAGAAGAACACCGTCTTCATCATCTGGATGGCCTACACCTTCATGAACCCTGTGGTGGCGGTGGCCGGCGGTCTCTACAGCATTTGGCACAACTTTGTCAACTCATACCAGCTCTATCGCAAAAGACACATGGTGAAATAGTGTCGGCGAAAAAAATCGCTTTTTTTGAATTTTTCACCGAACCTATGCCGCAATCTCGCACAGGCAGCCGTTACTATTGCGCCCTGAATAGTTACAGACGGTTATAAAAAATCGGTTATGATTATCAAAGAAATACCTACAGGCTATCAGCCAAATGGCTGACAACAAGCGTTTTGCGCCATCGCCAAAACTTATCAACACTGATATTTTCCAAGCATCAAAAACCTATATTTATAAACTCAAAAAAACAGATTCCGATATGTTCTTAATCTTTGACACTGAGACAACTGGGTTGCCTGCCAACTATAAGGCGCCTATCACCGATTTCGAAAATTGGCCGCGTCTGGTCCAGCTGGCATGGCAGTGCCACGACCTGAACGGAAAGTTCCTTTTTGCCAAGAATTACGTGGTCAAACCCGATGGGTTCGTCATCCCAAGTGCTGCCGCTAGCGTGCACCATATCACCACCGAAAAGGCACTTGAAATTGGTCGTGACCTTGACTCGGTGTTGCGTGAGTTTGCCGCCGATGTGCAGAAGGCCACTCTGGTTGTAGGCCACAATGTTATCGGGTTTGATATGAATATTGTGGGATGCGAGTATCTGCGCTGCGGCATGGAGAATGTTCTGGCCAGCGCCCGTGCTTTCTGCACCATGGACAACTCAACCGATTTTTGCGGACTCTTAACGAAGACCGGAAGGCCCAAACGGCCTACTCTTACCGAGCTGCATCAGAAACTGTTCGGCGCGCCGTTCGAAGACGCACACAACGCTGCTGGCGATGTGGTGGCCACCACACGCTGCTTCCTTGAGCTGGTCCGCATAGGTGTGATTAGCGCGCAGCAACTGGGCATCAGCGAAGCAGAGCTTCAGGAGTTTAAGCAGCAGAACCCGGCGCCCATTGAGCCTGAAAAGATTGAGTTTGAGTCGTTCGAAGCACCGGCTGTTGAGCAGCAGCCGGAACCAGCCGAATCACAACCATCACAATCGATTGATTTAAAAAACTTTGAATACACTCACTTACACGTCCACTCTCACTACTCGATACTCGATGGAATGTCGAAAGTGCCCGACCTGATTAACAAGTGCATGGCCAACAACATGCACGCCATGGCCCTGACCGACCACGGTAACATGTTCGGCATCAAAGATTTTGTTGATACCGCAGGCAAGGTGAACGGAGCACCGAAAAAGAAAGTCAAAGAGTGTCAGGAGGAAATCGACAAAGAGACCGATGAGGCAAAAAAGGCAGAGCTGCAGGCCAAGCTTGAGGAGCTGAAAGCCAAGGCCGAAGCCTTCAAACCGTTCAAGCCCATCATCGGCATTGAGGCCTACTGCGCCCACAAGTCGCGTTTCGAGAAAGACACCCGCGGCTGGCACCTTATCCTGCTGGCAAAGAACAAAACGGGCTATAAAAACCTGTGCAAGCTCAGTTCGAAGGCCTTCACCGAGGGCTACTACTACAACGCCCGAATCGACCACGAGCTGCTCGAGAAATTCCACGAAGGAATAATCTGCTGCTCGGCCTGCTTGGGTGGCGAGGTGCCGCAGAAAATAATGAACGGCGACATTAAAGGTGCCGAGCAGTCGGTGCTCTGGTTCAAGAATCTGTTTGGCGACGACTATTACCTTGAGATGCAGCGCCACCAGACCGACAAACCAAATGCCGACCAGGAAGTTTTTGTCCGCCAGCAGGAAGTTAACAAGGTGCTGATTGATTTTGCCCGTAAGCACAACATCAAACTGATAGCCACCAACGACGTGCATTTTGTTGAGGAAGCGCACGGCGAGGCTCACGACCGGCTCATCTGCCTGAGCACCGGCAAGGATTTCGACGATCCAACCCGTATGCACTACACGAAGCAGGAATGGCTGAAAACGCCCGAAGAGATGGCCGCCATCTTTTCAGATATTCCCGAAGCACTTGCCAACACGCAGGAGATTGCTGACAAAGTTGAGGTTTACAGCATCGATTCCGATCCGATTATGCCTAAATTCCCGATACCCGAGGAGTTTGGCACCGAAGAAGAATACCGCAAGAAATTCTCGGAAGAGGATTTGTACAACGAGTTTACAGCCATCCTCGATGATGAAGGAAACAAAAAACAAATGAATCCTGAGGATGCCGAGAAAAAAATCAAGAAATTAGGAGGTTACGACAAGATATATAGAATAAAACTTGAAGCCGATTACCTTGCAAAACTTACTTGGGACGGTGCGCATAAACGTTACGGCGAGAATCTCACCCAAGAGCAGACAAACCGAATAACGTTTGAACTTCATATCATGAAGACAATGGGTTTCCCCGGCTACTTCCTCATTGTGCAAGACTATATTCGTGCCGCCCGCGAGGAGTTGGGCGTAAGCGTCGGTCCTGGCCGTGGCTCTGCTGCCGGCTCGGTAGTGGCCTACTGTCTGCGCATCACCGACCTTGATCCGCTCAAGTATGACTTGCTGTTCGAGCGTTTCCTTAACCCCGACCGTATATCATTGCCCGATATCGATGTTGACTTCGACGATGAAGGCCGCGGTCGTGTATTGGACTGGGTTACAAAAAAATACGGCGCCGAAAAGGTGGCACACATCATCACCTACGGAACCATGGCCACCAAATCGTCTCTGGCCGATGTGTGCCGTGTTCAGAAAATCGACCTTAAAATTTCGAACGCCATTAAGAAATTGGTGCCCGACCGCGATTTTGAGGAGAACCAGGTAAAAGCAGTAGAAGGCAGCGTGCCTAAGAAAATGCCTAAGGTCAACCTTAAGAACTGTTACAAGTATATTCCTGATTTCAAGAAACTTCTTGAAGGCCAGGACACCAACGACATCCAACTTGGCGATGCGGCTGAGGCCATTCCGTCAATCCTGACTTATGCGCAGGAGCTTGAGGACACTAACCGCCAGATTGGTATTCATGCGTGCGGCGTTATCATTGGTGCCGACGACCTGACCAAGTTCGCACCCGTCTGCACAGTCAAGGACCGAAAAACCAATCAGGATGTTGTTGTAACCCAATACGATGGACACGTTGTTGAAAGTGTTGGTTTAATCAAGATGGACTTTTTGGGCTTGAGCACACTGTCGCTCATCAAAGAGGCCATCCGCAACATTAAGAAAACCACCGGAAAAGACATCGATATCGACCATATTCCAATCGATGACAAGCTAACCTACAAGCTCTACAGCGAGGGCCGCACCATCGGCACGTTCCAGTTTGAAAGTCCCGGAATGCAGAAATACTTGCGCGATTTGCAGCCATCGCAGATATCGGACCTTATAGCCATGAACGCGCTCTACCGTCCGGGCCCGATGGACTACATCCCGCAGTTCATCCGTCGTAAGCACGGCGAGGAACCTATCACCTACGACATCCAGGATATGGAGGAGTATCTGAAAGACACATACGGAGTTACCGTATATCAGGAGCAGGTGATGCTACTAAGCCGGAAGTTGGCTGGATTCACCCGTGGCGAGGCCGACACCCTGCGTAAGGCCATGGGCAAGAAGATAGCCGCCATGCTGGCCATGCTGAAACCGAAGTTCATCGAGGGAGGAAAAAAGAAAGGTCACGACGAGAAAGTTCTGCTAAAGATTTGGGCCGACTGGGAGAAATTCGCATCGTACGCCTTCAACAAATCGCACGCCGCCTGCTATGCCTGGGTTGCCTATCAGACGGGCTACCTGAAGGCGCACTATCCGGCAGAGTACATGGCAGCCAACCTTACGCAGAGCAAGGATTCGATTACCGACGTGCAGAAGTTCATGGAAGAGTGCAAGGCCATGAAGATAACAGTGAAGGGACCGGATGTCAACGAGTCGGAACTGAACTTCACCGTGAACAAAAAAGGCCAGATCCGTTTCGGACTGGGCGGCATCAAAGGTGTCGGCGGCGGTGCTGTCGAATCGATTGTGAAAGAGCGCGAAGCCAACGGCAAATACAAAGACATATTCGATTTTGTTGAACGCGTCAATCTTGCATCGTGCAACTCTAAAACCATTCAGAGCCTTGCCCAGGCCGGCGCCTTCGACTCGCTCGACGTCAAACGCGAGATATTTATGGGTGAGTCGTCGGACCGTGACCGCTTCCTTGACACGCTGGTGCGCTACGGCAACGTTTATCAGACCGACAAGAAAAGCAATACAAACACACTCTTCGGCCAGATAAGCGAGACGGTTGCCATTCCGCATCCGCATGTGCCCGATGTGCCCGAGATGCCGCTGCTCGAGAAACTTAATCTTGAGAAAGAAGTTGTGGGCATCTTCCTTTCGGGACACCCGCTCGATCCGTTCCGCTTCGAGCTCGATTACTACTGCACCGTTTCGCCAAACGAACTGGATGACCTGGAGCGGTTCAGAAACTACGACGTATCGTTCGGCGGGCTTGTTACCGAAGCGCGTGAGGGTCTGACAAAAAGCAACAAGCCCTACAAGGTTTTCACCATCGAAGACTACAACGGCAGCAAGGAAATAGCCCTGTTCGGAAAAGATTACGAATCGTTCGGCAAGACCATTGACAAAAACAGCACGCTGTTCATCAGAGCCAGGGTTGAGGAACGCCAGTATGCCGACAAGGAAGGCAAAAAGCAGCTTGAGGTAAAAGTTAAAAGCGTCAGACTGCTTAGCAATATCAAAGAAGAGATGATTAAAAAAATCACCATCAAAATCAACCTTGGCGATTTGAACAAAGTGAACATCAAGATGCTGCAGGACGCCTTGCAGAAGAAAGGCAATGTGAATCTCTATTTCCTGGTGCAGGACGAAGAAACCGGCTTGACGCTGAACCTGCTGTCGCACGCGCAATCAATTGAAGTGACCAATGAACTGGCTGATTTTCTGTATAAAAACGAGAATATGGTTTCGTTCACGCTGAACGACGACAAATGGAAGAAACGCCGCAAAACAGAAGAAAAGGTGGAACAGTCCGACGAAGAAATGGAGAACCAGATGCCGACCGACGCCATCGATTATGATGATTGACCACAGAATATGACCGTTAGGCGGTTTTTGATGTACGCTTAATGGAAGTTTTGCTATATTGCGCAGCCTTCCGTAGGAACAGACGGTTTTCCCGTCGGTGATGACGGCTGGTGAGATGTTAACTAATTTATTGAAAATGGGAGAATTGAATCAGACTGAGGAACAGCAGAACAACTCGCAAAATCCAAAAATGAAGGTTGTTGTGACCAAAAATCAAATCGATTTCTTTATGAACAACTACGCAGTCTACAAAAAAAGCGGTGTTGTTGTGATGGAAGTTGTCTTCCAGACGCCTAGCGGTGGTGCGTCGAGATTTTACGAGTTGACACAAGAAGAATTTGAATCCGATGATTTCCGCGCCCTTGCCAACGCCATCCGTAAAAACCCCGAGCAGTACAGCCAGCGCGAACTTTTATAGACTGTCTGCCGGATGATGGACCGCAGGTTGTTCATCTTTTAGATGAAATAACCACAGCTAACACTTTGATAGAATTGTAACTATCATAAGCGTATCATTATGCTTCCCGATTGGTTTCATGCCTTTCCCGCGACACCTGACAAAATTGTTTTGCCGGAACTTTTCACGTGCCCTTTCTGCTACACACCACATCCGCTTGCAGTGGCGGCAGCAAGGCAGGTGCAGGACTACCTGTCCACCCGAACCGACTGGGCCGCCGAACTTGCTGAAGGGAAGATGTTTGGCGTGCTGGTGGTCAAAACCGGCAGCGGACAGCTGGGGTTTGTGGCGGCCTTTTCGGGAAACATCGGCGGCAGGGGACAGCACAGCTATTTTGTTCCACCCATTTTCGACATTACCGCACCCGACGGACATTTCCGTACAGAGGAAAGATCCATTTCAGAGCTCAATAGGCAGATTGCGGCACTCGAGAGCAGCACGGCTTTGCGCCAGACCGAAGAGCGACTTTTGCTGATGCGGCGTCAGGCCGAAGAAGAACTTGGCCGGTTTGCAACTCTTGCCAAGCAGCACAAAGCCGAGCGCGACGCTCTGCGCCAGCAGAATTTGACAGCCGAAAAAGAAGCAGAGCTAATCCGCCAGAGCCAGTTTGAGAAGGCCGAGCGGAAACGCATTGAGCGTCGCTGGGCCGCACAAATGGCCGAAGTTGAAGCCGAAGCGGCAGACATCAGGTCGGAAATCGAACGTCTTAAAAAACTTCGGCAGCAGCAGTCGGAAGCGCTGCAGACGTGGCTTTTCAACCAGTATGTTGTGCTGAACGCACGCGGTGAGCGGAAGACAGTTGCCCGCATTTTTGCCGACGAGCGCGGAACTGAGCCGCCGGCTGCCACTGGCGAATGCGCGGCGCCGAAACTGTTGCAGGCTGCTTTCTCGAGTGGCCTTCAGCCTATTGCCATGGCTGAGTTTTGGTGGGGAAAGTCGCCAGAAGGCGAAGTGCGGCACCACGGGGCGTTCTACCCGGCGTGCCACAGCAAGTGCGAGCCGCTGCTGAACTTCATGTTGCAAGGTCTTCACGTCGAGCCTAATCCGCTCAGAAAGCAAGCCGCTACCGAACTTAAAATCATCTACAACGACCAGTGGATTGCCGCCATAGACAAACCTGCAGGGCTGCCGTCGGTGCCGGGGAAAGAGCACAAGGTGTCGGCTTATTCCATTGCAAGAGAAATGTTCCCTGATGCCAGCGGCCCGCTGATGGTGCACCGGCTCGATATGGACACATCGGGCATCTTGCTCATTGCCAAAACCGAAACGGTTTTCAAGACCCTGCAACGGCAATTCGCCACCCGTGCCATAAAAAAACGTTATGTGGCCGTGCTCGACGGTTTGATGAAAGATGAAAGTGGCACCATCGATCTACCGTTGCGTCCCGACATCAACGACCGCCCGCGGCAAATGGTCGATTATGAGCATGGCAAAAAGGCCGTTACCCGTTTTTCAGTTATCGCCCGGACGGGTTGCCGCACGTTTGTGAATTTTTATCCCGAGACAGGCCGCACACACCAACTGCGCGTTCATGCAGCCCATCAGCTTGGACTGGGATGCCCCATCATCGGTGACAATCTGTACGGCTCGTCTGCCGAAAGGCTCATGCTTCATGCTGCTGGAATTTCGTTCACCCACCCCGTGACAGGCGCTGAAACGGTTATTGAAGCCGAAGTGCCGTTCGAAATCGGCTAAATGAAAATAAAACAGCACATTTTTAGCGCTGTCGTTAAAAATGTTTATGTTTGTAATCATTTTGAATGCAATGAAGCGAATATCTGTATTACTGACAATCGTGGCCGCCGCGTTTACCGTATCGGCGCAAGATATTGTTATTGACGGCAATCTGTGTGAAAACGAGACTCTGAAGTTCAAATACAGTTTGTCGAACCGGTACGACACTTTCTCGTGGAATTTTGGCGATAACAGCGCAACCGACAACAGCATTGAGCCGACTCACAAATACGAAGCCGGAACTTATACAGTAAAGCTTACGGCTACCAAGAACGGCGGTGAATCGAAAACCGAAACATTGAACATCACCGTGAACGCTATGCCGAAAACCAAATTCGATGTTGACACTACGGCACAGCGCAACACCAAAGTGTTCACAGCAAATTCGAGTGCCAGCCATAATTTCACATGGGATTTTGGCGACGGCTCAACCGCAACCGGAAACAAAACAGAGCACACCTACAGTGCCCCCGGCAATTACAATGCTATTCTCACCACCACCGACAATCAGAAATGCACCGATACCACCATGCGCTCAGTCGTTATTGAAGCATCGACTCAGGTGCCGAACGTCTTCACCCCGAATGGCGATGGCCAGAACGACTATTTTATGATTTCGGCCAATGGGGCACGGCTCAAACTCGAGATTTTCAATCGCTGGGGTTATAAGATGTTCAGCCGCACCGGCACCGAAAACATTGTGTGGGACGGCTACAACCCGCAGGGCACGCTGGTTTCGCCCGGCACTTATTTCTATGTTATCACGGTCGAAGAAGGCTCAACCAACTACAATCCGCTGAACGGTTACATCACTGTATTTTATTAATCAGTTCGCTCTATGCTGAAATCGCTCTACACGCGCATTTTCACAGCCAGAAATGTTGAGTGGTTTATGCTATTTCTTATATGCATAACCGCTGTGGGAATGCCGTTGTCAAGGTTTCTTATGAGCACCGGAACGACGAGCGTTGCCATTTGGTGGGCCATCAGTGGCAACTGGCGTTATAAGATTGACAATCTGAAAGAAAACAAGTTTCTGTGGCCGATAATCGCCATATTCCTGCTGCACGTCGTATGGCTGATCGGGGCCGACAACGCAGCAGAAGCCATCGACGACATCAATGTCAAACTTCCACTGCTGTTTTTCCCGTTGGCAATAGGGTCGCTGCGGTTCACAAGCAAGCAGATAATCATCATGCTTCAGGTGTTTGTGATAGCAGTCATCATCAGCACTCTTGTCAGTTTGGGAGTCTATCTTGAAATCTACACACCAAGCAAACCCGTCAACAACATTCGCGATATTAGCATTTTCGTGTCGCACATCCGTTTGGGGCTGATGTGTCTTATGTCAGTTGGAGTGATTGTTTACATATGGCACAAAAAAGCCGCAGAGATGAAGATTTGGCATAAGATAGTCCTTGGTGTCACAATCATATGGCTTGTCTATTTCATTTTGCTGATACAGACGGCGACAAGTTGGATTTCGGCATTTGTGGTTATTACCGTTCTTTTTGTGGTTTATCATAAAAGATTAAAAAAATGGCAGCTATATGGGTCTGTTGTTTTGCTGATAGCATTAGTTACAGCCACAGTGGTGTTCATCAGCGGCGTTTATACCGATTTTCATCATATTAAAGACACTGAAACCAATCTGCCAGAGTACACGCTAAAGGGTAATAGATACAATCATGACGCTGAAAGCCCCAATATCGAAAACGGCCATTATGTCAATCGCTACATCTGTAAAACAGAGTTGACGTCTGAATGGAACAAGCGCAGTGCCATCAAAATCGACAGCATCGACGGACATGGACAACCCATCAAGCACACCATTATCCGTTATCTGACTTCAAAGGGATTGCCTAAGGACAGTTGCGGAGTGTGGCAGCTGACACAAGCCGACATTGACGGCATTGAAGAAGGTGCAACAAGTTGCATATATGTTGAAAAATCACATGTTTATCAACGAATATATGAAGTGATTTGGGAATTCGACCATTACCAAAAATACGGTGATCCGAACGGCAAATCGGTCTGCATGCGAGTTGAATTCTTCAAAACGGGTCTGCATATTGCCAAGCAGCATTTGTGGTTCGGCGTTGGCACCGGCGATGTGGTGGACGCTTTTGCTCAGGCATATAAGGAGACTGATTCGCCCTTGGAGTCAAAATACCAGCATTATGCACATAATCAATACCTTACTTTTGCAATGGCTTTGGGATTGATAGGGCTTTTGCTGGTGCTTATATGCATGTTCGCACCATTTTTCTTGCTCAGAACAACGCACTTTCTGCTGATAACATTTTTTACCATTTTGTTTGTCAGCATGTTCGATGAGGATTCGCTAACCCGCCAATTAGGGTCAATCATGTTTGCCTTGATGTATTCATTGACTTTGGTGCTGGCAAAGGTGACCAAATCAGAAGCCGCCGACTAATTGGTGCTGGCAAAGGTGACCAAATCAGAAGCCGCCGACTAATCTTTCACCATTCTGATTTTTGCTGCGCTGCCTGTGCGTTCGACAAGGATTTTCACCGGAATGCGCTCGCAAAGCGTTTCAACGTGGCTTATTATTCCTACTTTCCGATTGCCGGATTCGCGCAAGCGTTCCAGAGTGTTCATCACCACATCGAGCGTGGTGCTGTCGAGTGTGCCAAACCCTTCGTCGATGAAGAGCATGTCGGTTGCGAACCCGTTGCCGCCAATGGTTGAAAGCCCCAAAGCCAGTGCCAGCGAAACCACAAAACTCTCACCGCCCGACACCATATTGACTGGTCTGACCGAGCCGCCAAAATACATGTCGCGCACCAGAATGGTCAGTGAATCGTCTTGGCAGTCAAGTTCATACCGCCCCGACAGTTGTCCAAGAAAATAATTGGCCTTCAGGAGTAGTTCCCTGAGAATGAAACTCTGTGCGATCACACGGAATTTTTTTCCTTCGGAATCGCCAAAATGTTTTGCCAGTTGGTTCCACAACTCATACTCGTCCTGCAACTGCTTGATTTTTTGCTCTTTCTGCTGCTTGAGTTTGGCGTTGTCGTCATCGGTTTTAAGTAGAATTCCTATTTCAAGAATCCGCTGATTGTGCTCATTTGTTTCTTTTGTAAGATTGGTTATCAGTGTTTCAATATCGGTCAATTCAAGTGTTTCTTCAAATTCGGGTTTCTTAGTCAGATGTTGCGCCAGCAGTTCGTTGGTCTGTTTCAGTGCGCCTTTAGCCTGATTGATGGCGTCGTTCAGTTCTGTTTGCTCTTTTTCAAGGGCGGTAATTTGCGAGCCGTCAGCCGATGCCAGTTTGCTGAGTCGCTCTTCTGACATATTGTGCGATGCCAGAAAATCGCTGACAAAACTCTTCTCTTTCTGCAAATTGGCAGTTGCCATGTCGATGTGCTCACGCAGAATTGAAGCACTTTTCAGAAAGCTGTTCCAACTCTCGTCGATGTCTTTGTCTAATTCCTGTGCATCAGTGCCGGCTTTCCAATTCGGGAACATTGCTTCAATCTGCCGGCGGATTTCCAGCGACCTGTTGCGCAGGTTTTTCTGGTTCTCGGTTTTGTTTATCAGGTCGGTGCGCAACTGTTTTTGTTTCTCGTAGTTGTCGGCATCGGCGCATAGTTTTTCAATGGTCTTTTCAATGTTGCTTTGCCAGTCGGGATAAGTGATTTTTGATGACACTGACACCAAAGCTTCATTAGCTGTTGCCGTGCTTTGCTGAGCAAGACCACGCAGTTTCTCTATTTTTGAATGACACTGGTTGGCGTCGTTATTCAACTTGTTTATTTGCTCGTTAATCAGGTTGTTTTCTTCATCTATCTTATTCTTTACTTCAATCAGATTGTCGATTGTCGTACGAATCCCGTTGGCGGTTTTTATTTTTTCGGCTGTCTGCTCAACGGCCAGACGGGCTTTCTCATATAATTGCCCGGCAATGGTGGCGCTGTCGGGGCCGAATTCAACGCCTAAAGTGCGGCAGCATTGCTCGGCTTCCTGCGCGGCGTTTTCTGATTCGCTCTTTTTTGTGGCGGCATCTTGCCTGACAACACCGAGCTGGTTGTTTTCGGCCTTGATTTGTGCGGTCACTTCTTTCAATTGCGAATCGACTTTTTCGTAAGTCTTCTTTTTCTCGTTGAAGCTCTCTTCAAGCGGCTTCAGTGCTGCATCAAACTCGTTGTCGTGCGGTATTTCTTCGACCACTTGGCCGCAAACCGGACATTTATCGCCTTTGTGCAAACCCGCCCGTAGCGATTTGGCCGCATCGGTAACACCAGCCAGTACGGTCTTGTACAAGCGGTCGGCTTCGTCCATTGCCAGGCGTGCCTGTTCGGTGCTTTTTGTAAGGCTCTCGGCATCTGCTGTCAACTGTGCAATGTGCGATTTGAGTTTTGCTTCGTTGTCAGCCGCCTGACGGTAGTTATTCTGTGCACTGGCCAGATTCTTCAGGCTGTTGATGGCCGCGTTGGCATTCTCTTTCTGCAGATTGCCGGCATCCAGCTCTTTCTGAAGCGTTTCAACATTCATGGATGCCAGTTCGGCCTGCTTTTGTTTCAGTTCGGCTTGCAGTTTCTCTTTTTCGGCTTGCTTTTGCGCCAGTTTTTCAGTTTCGGCTTTTTGTTTGCCCATTATTTCCGGCAGCTCGGTGCGCTCAACATCATCAGCTGTTTTGGCGTTCGACGCCGCTTCGGCACGGGCTTTCACGCACTGTTGAAGCCTTTCGGCGATGAGTTGGCTTTCGGCAAACATTCCGGCCTGACCGGCTGAAGCCTTCAGATAGTCTTCGGTGTCGGACAAACTCTTTTCAAGACTGTCAATCAGATTGTTGCGGAACAAATCGCCGTTGGTGATGGCTTTGAACGCCTGGCCGTAAGCGGTTTCCTTGTTGCGCAGGTCATCAAGATTTTTCTGGTTCAAGTCGATTTCCGCCAATGATTTTATTGCATCGGCCGACAATTTATAATCGGATATAAACTGTTGTTTTTCAATAAATTCTTGCGACTGACTCAACTGAATGTTTGCCTGCAGCTTTTCTTGGGCGCTCTTGATTTCGTCTTCGAACCGCTTTTTTGTCTGCAGCCAGTTCCGGGCGTTTTCCAGCGACGCTTTTCTCGCTGTCAGCTGGGCCAGGCTCTCGTTCAGTTGCTTTTGTTCGCTGTTCAGGGCATCCTTTTCGTCGGCGGAAAGAGCCTTGATGTTGGCCGCTTCCTGCACGGCCGAATCCCGTTCGGCTTTCTTCTCACTCGACCTGACAAAAATCTGTTTGCCAATGAGTGTGTAAATGCCTGTTCCTGTTATCTTTTCCAGAATTTCCGATTTTTTGTCGTCGTCGCTCTTCAGAAATTTGGTGAATTCGCCCTGTGCAAGCATTGTGGTGCGGCAAAACTGCTCAAAATCGAGCCCTACGGCTTCTTTAACAATATCATCGATGTCTTTGACAAACACGTCGCCATTGTGCTCGATGCTTCTTTCGGTCTTTTGCAGCGTGCCCGACCGTTCCGACACCCGGAAAGCAATGCAGGCCTTATATTCGTCGCCGTCGTTTCCTTCAAACACAAGTTCAACCGAACCCTTTTTCGCGCCTTTCCGCAAGTATTGTCTGACATCGCCCGTAGTGTAGTAATCGCTCGACGACAGGCTGGTCAGGTCATCAATATATCTTTGTTTCTTGATTTGTGTCAGCCGCGGGGTTTCGTTGTAAAGGGCAAGGCAGATGGCGTCGAGAATGGTGGTTTTGCCGGCGCCTGTTTCGCCGTAAATCAGAAACAGCGACTCACGCTCAAGCATGGGGTCGCGGAAATCGATAAACGCATTCTCAATCGATGCAATGTTGTTTATGGATAATGTTTTGAATTTCATGGCGTTAAATCGATTAATCTTCACTGTTTCTTACAGAGTCAACCACTTCCGACAGCAGTTTCCAAAGCCTTGGGTCCATATCAGTGCCCACCTTGCGGTTGTAGTAGATTTGGGCCAGTTCCATCGGGCTTGTTTCTCTCACTTCCTGGATATTAAGCACTTTGCGCGCCGACTCTTGTGTTTGTTCGCGTTCAGAACGGATGTAGCAGAACTTGAGTTGGGGTTTGGTTTCCAGAACCTGATAAACCTGCTCTTCGGCAAACGATGGCGCATAGTCTTTAACTAGCAGATTGAGTCTTACGTAGCCCGGCTTGTCGGGGATGAAGTCACGCAGGCAGGCAAGTGCGTCGTCGAATGGTTGCGGTTTGCTCGGAATGGTGTAGAAGCGCATTTTCCGCTCAATTTCGGCAGTGCGGATGACAGGCTCGGCGCCGTGGCTGGCAATCTCGACAATCGTCACAGAGTGCGGATAGGTCTCGTCGAAATCGACCTGCACGGGGCTGCCGCTGTAACGGGCACGGCCGTTGCTGCCCTTTATTGTTTGCGGGCAGTGGATGTGCCCCAGCGCCAGATAATCGTAACCCGACCCCATCAGCGCAATGTTTTCGCCTTCAATTCCGCCAACAACAGCCATATTGTGGCCCGTCAGGTCGGCCCCCGACACGTAGAGATGTCCTGTCATCACAACCGGAAGGTTGCGGGTGTTGAGTGCGGCCGTTTCTTCAAGCAGCTGGCCGAAAATGGCAGTGTTATTGCTTTGAACAAACGGCACGGCCAGAATGTAGCCTTTGTCCGGTATCTCAATAATCTGTCCTTCGGTATCGAACAAGCCGCTGTCGGTATTGCGCCTGACGCCGCCCACCACGTGCACATTGGCCAGCCGCCACACTTCGCCCGTCGATTCAAGTCGCGAGCAACTGTCGTGATTTCCTGCCGTGACAACAATCACCATGCCGGGCAGCGTGTTGTGCAGCCGCACCATATTGTCGGTGAACAGTTTCATCGCACCATTCGACGGCGTGGCATTGTGATAGACATCACCGCTGACCACAAGCGCATCGGGACGCTCGTCGGCAATAATCCGGCAAAGGCAATCGAAAAAATGCTCGTGCTCGCTGCTGCGGTCGTATTGGAAAAATTGCTGTCCCAAGTGCCAGTCAGCCGTGTGGATAATCTTCATGACAGATAAAATTTGGCACTAAACTTATCGAAAAATCATGCCATACGAAACAACAGCGGGGCTTATTTTATCAACCATAAAAACAGGCTTTGCTATTTTGCAGAACTCGCATATATTTGCCATTCAATAATTGTTGAAAATGAGCAAAAAAGAATCACGTGTCACTTCGCGGCAATTGCGAAGTTCGTATCTCACCACAATAATAAGCATTTCGTTGGTTTTGTTTGTGATAGGACTGGTCGGGCTGCTGATTCTGAACGCGCATAAGATATCGCGCCATGTGAAAGAGAACATCAGCGTCACCGTGTTTTTGAAGAACGATGTCAAGGAAGTCGACATGATTAAATTGCAAAAAAGCCTTGACGCTTCGGTTTTTGTAAAATCAACCGATTTTATTTCGAAAGAGCAGGCCGCGCAGGAACTGAAAGACGAGTTGGGCGAAGATTTCGTCTCTTTCTTGGGTTACAACCCGCTGCTGCCGTCGATTGAAGTGAAACTGAAAGCCGAATACGCCAATGCCGACAGCATTGCGAAAATAGAGCAGCGGTTGGTCAAATACTCGCAGGTGAAGGAAGTGTCGTATCAGAAATCGCTCATCGAAGCTGTCAATCAGAACATCAAGAGAATCAGTCTGGTGCTGCTTGTGTTCTGCGGACTGCTGTTCATCATTTCGCTTTCGCTGATAAACAACACCATACGGCTGTCGGTTTACGCACGGCGGTTTCTGATAAAGACAATGGAACTTGTGGGCGCCACACGCTCGTTTGTCAGGGCGCCGTTCATCATCAAGAGCCTTGAGCACGCGCTCATCAGCATCCTGATAACATTCGTGCTTCTGGGCGGCACCATCTACATCACCGACAAGCACGTTCCTGAACTGTCAATCATGTACGAACTTGACACCATTGCCGTTCTGTTTGCAGGCATCATGGCCATCGGGTTCTTCATTGTCTGGATATCGAACTTTTTCGCCGTCAACCGCTATCTGCGGATGAAGGGCAACGATTTATACGCATAAAATATCATCATTATGGATAACGAGACTCAAAAAACCGGGTTCGCCTTGCACCCGTCAAACTACAAATTCATCTGGATAGGAATAGCCATTGTGGTTTTTGGCTTCATTCTTATGGCAGGCGGCCGTTCCGACGACCCGCAAGTGTTCAACGAAAGCATGTTCAGCGTCCGCCGGATTGTGATTGCACCGATTGTGGTGCTGGCCGGATTCCTGTTCGAGATTTATGCGATCATGCGCAAGCCTAAAACCGACGATTGACCTTTGCGCAATGATTTTCGAGCCAGGAAAAGAACAATACGATTTTGAAGAAGGCCAGATAGTGTTGATTGACAAGCCGCTCAAGTGGACATCGTTCGACGCGGTCAACAAGGTGCGCTACCTGCTTCGCAACCAGTTCGGATTCAAAAAGATAAAAGTGGGGCACGCAGGCACTCTCGACCCTTTGGCAACGGGGCTTCTGATAATCTGCACCGGGAAACTCACCAAGCAGATTGAGTCGATTCAGGCCTGCAGCAAAGAATATGTGGCCACGTTCATGCTTGGCGCCACCACACCGTCGTACGACCGCGAAACCGAGATCGACCGCACCTTCAGCACCGACGGCATCACGCGTGAGCGTGTTGAGCAGGTGCTGCAGACATTCGAAGGCGAGCAGGACCAAATTCCGCCCGTTTTCTCGGCCAAGCAGATCGACGGTCAGCGTGCCTATGTGGCCGCACGCAAAGGCAAGACAATCGACCTGAAGCCCGCGCGCATCAATATTGAACGCATCTGGCTCATCGACTGCAGTCTGCCGCAAGTGACGGTGGGCATCCGCTGCAGCAAGGGCACCTACATCAGAGCGCTGGCACGCGATTTTGGCGAGCGGCTCGGCTCGGGCGCCTATCTGCACGACCTGCGGCGTACGGCAAGTGGCGATTTCAGAGTCGAAAACGCCATCGGAATTGATGAATTTGAAAAAATTGTGAGAAACCTGCAACCGCTTTCAAAAAACAACGTAAACAATTTGTTATGAATTTGTCGCTGTTCGGCTCGAACGCGATATAAAACAGTAAATATTTTTCGAATGAAACTTTCGCAATTTAACTACGAACTTCCCGAAGAGAGTATAGCTCTCTATCCGTCGGAAAACCGTGACGAAGCTCGTCTGCTTGTTGTCAACCGCAAGACCGGACAATTTGAACACCGCATTTTCAAAGAGATTATCAATTATTTCGATGATCAGGATGTGTTTGTGTTCAACAACACAAAAGTGTTTCCGGCCCGCCTTTACGGCAACAAGGAAAAAACCGGTGCCAAAATTGAAGTTTTCCTGCTGCGCGAGCTCAATCAGGATCAGCGCCTTTGGGACGTGCTGGTCGATCCCGCGCGCAAAATCCGCATCGGAAACAAACTCTATTTCGGCGAAGACGACTCGCTTGTGGCCGAAGTCATTGACAACACCACATCGCGCGGACGAACACTGCGTTTCCTGTTCGACGGTCCGCACGATGAGTTTAAAAAGACTCTCTACTCGCTCGGCGAAACACCGCTGCCGCGATATATCACCACCCGTCGCGAAGTGACACCCGACGACGCCGTGCGCTATCAGACTATATTTGCAAAGCACGAAGGTGCTGTGGCCGCGCCAACAGCCGGATTGCACTTCAGCCGCGAGCTGCTGAAACGCTGCGAGATTAAGGGAATCAACTTTGCCGAAATCACACTTCACGTTGGTCTGGGCAATTTCCGTCCCGTTGATGTCGAAGATTTGACAAAACACAAGATGGACTCTGAACAGATTCTTATTCCGGAAGATGCCGCAAACACCGTGAACAAGGCAAAAGACGGTCATCATAAGGTTTGCGCCATCGGCACCACCGTCATGCGCACACTCGAGAGTTCAGTGTCGACATACGGCTACCTGAAACCTTTCGACGGCTGGACCAACAAGTTCATCTTCCCGCCGTATGAGTTCAGCGTGGCCAACGCCATGGTTTCCAACTTCCATCTGCCGCAGTCAACGCTGATGATGATGGTGGCCGCCTACGCAGGTTATGATTTGCTGATGGAAGCGTACCGCGTGGCTCTGAAGGAAGGCTACAAATTTGGCGCTTACGGCGACGCAATGCTGATTCTCTGATAGTCAGACCTGATAAAACAAAAGGGAAGCCGCAACGACTTCCCTTTTTTGTTTAGATACGGTATGTTAAAGTGCTAACTTGCTGTCATTTATTGACTGGTTCGTCCGACGATTCCAGAGCTTTCAGGTAGATATTTGAGAAATCGAAGTAGCCTTGTGAGTTCACGTGCATTCCATTGATGTTGGAAGTCATCAGATTGAAACGTTTTTCACCATTAGCCTTCATTGTGTTGGTCATTATGAACCGCGGCGGGTCCGATTGGAAACCACCGATGTTGGATTCCAGGAACCCGGCCAGGTAGTTGGTCGGCAGGTCGAACACCATGTCAACAAGCCCGGCGCCGAACATATAGAGTTCCTTCTGTATTGATGTGATGAACGAGACGACTACGGTGTCGAGATAGGGTAGCTGCTCGTTTTGTTCAGACATGCCCCAATAGTGCGGGTTGTAGGTCAGCTCAATGGCCTGCCCGATGCCTTTCGGGTAGTGGAAGCAGAAGGCCCCAGAGCCGACAGTGCCGTTCACACCGTAGGCGTTGTAGGCTTCACGGGCAAAGACAAGAGCATTGGTGCCGGCCAGAAAGTAGATGAACAGTTTGTCGGGTGTTTTCAGCCTGATGTTCAGCACGCTGTCGTTCAGAGCCACAATACCTGAAATGCTCACCGAATCGTTGTTTTTTGCAACGGGCAGGAAGCTGTCGGCGCCTTCAATGTTCATCACTTGGCGCGAAATGCCGATTTCGTCCACAAGCTTGTTGCGGCAAATCTGCTCAATCGAGTATTTGACATCGGCAGCCACAATTCGGCGCCCCTTTCCCTGCTTGAAGCAGCGGTCGTTGTGGAAACGGGCGCGGGTGTTCAGCACAAAGGTGTAGGTGCACTCGTCGGGCGAGATGGTGTAATATTTGGCAAGCGACGGAACAATCTCGAGTGTCCGCTGGTTGTACTTCACCAATCCTGCGTAAACCTGATTGACTAATATCTGCTCGCTGCGTTTCTCAACCTGCCCGGGGAAAATGATGTGCGGAATATCGCTGATATTGACACGCAGGGTGCCACCATGTTTTTCGCTGCTGCGCGATGTGCCTGCTGGTTGGCAGGCAGTTGTGAAAAGTGCCGCAAGGGCAACGACGGAAACCAAAAGTCTCATTGCTCAAATGATGTAATTACAATCAGCAAGTTGAACAAAAAAATGCAAAAAAACAAAAAGGACTGCCCAAAAAGTTTCGGACAGTCCAACTTTAAATCATCTATGCGAATGTTATTGTTCTGCGTCTCCAGGATTAACACATACGGCACGAACGTTCAAACCATAAATACGCTCTAATGTTCCGTGAGTTATATAACCAGATGTTGTAAAATCAAGGCAATAGGCATAGTCAGAATTTTCTGCTAATGTACTTGACCAAAGGCATCCTTCTGATCCTACTCTATTGGAGTTATAATCGTAGCGATATCCAGATAAAGGCAGGAATATATTAGCGTCGAAAGAAACATCGTAACTGCCTGAAGCAGTGCTGGTTTTAGAATTCTTGCCTTTGTCAGATTTGGATTTTGCCTTATAAACGATGAATCCTGCTACGCCAGAATCGTTGTAATTAGATGTCCACACCCAAAAACATTCATCAACAAGTTCCGCCAATTGCACGGCAGTGGGAGTTCTCCATTTTCCGCCCCATGACTGATATGCCACATCATCACCATCTTCCAATTGGGTCTTTCGGTCGCCGCAGAATTCGCCATTATTATACCATGCTGAAGAGTAGGATTGTCCGTCAGGAACGGTATATTTTGTATATCCTTTCCAAGATTGATTGTTGGCATCCATGTAGAAATACGAGGAATACGAGTAAATAGTCTTTGTGCTGGTTTCTGCCCAAGCATAATAATTGCCGTTTTCCGAAGAATAATCAGCTCCTATATTGCATCTCGCCCACATGGTGCCGCTTGGCAAATCGAGATTCACATATTCATGACCGTTTTCTTCTCCGATATAATCAGGGCCGTCGCAAGAGAGGAACAAAGCCATAACAGCGGTTGTAGCAACAACACTAATAAGATTTGTTTTCATTTTTGATAATTATTAATTGGTTATTAATTAAGTAAATTATTCTTCAACAGCAGGAGCTTGTGGTACAAAATGGCGGGTAGTAACATGATGCTTGTCAAACAAGGCCTTCACCGCAGCAGCTTTTTCCAAAATTTTTGTACCGTCTTTCTCCTTATACTCGTCAGCCGCGCGTTTGGCCCAAGTTTCGCATGATGCAAGATCGTCCAGCATAAGATAGAACTCTGCAACAGAAGTTATAAGCTCAACTTTAGCTTTCAGTTGCTTTTTATCAGCATCGTTCAATTCGTTTATAATGCTAATGTATTCTTCGATAATTGGAGTTAACATCTCAGAACTAATCGGTTCGTTAGCAGAACTTGTCTTGAACAACTCTTTAAGTTGTGCGTTAGCGCTCTTTTGAGACTCATAATGAGGATTCTTTTTTGAATCTAAGAATACATAAGACGCCTTTTCGGTTGTGCTTCCGAAACCATAGTTAGAAGTTGCCGCACTTATTGCATGTGATGCTGCTGCAAACGCTTCGTCTCTAATTACTTTTTCAATAAATACGTCTTTGTTTTCTTTCATATACTCAGAAGCTTCCCCACGAGATGAAAACTTGTGGCTATCAGTATAAGTCAGAGGCGTCGGCACTTTCGCAGTTATGTTCAAGTGCAGCTGAGCATCACCGGCCGGTGATGTCATATCGACATAGATGGGGAATGTGTATTTAAAAGAACCAACATAAATGGGTTTGCGTTTAACGCTACCGTCTTTTTGCTTTTCTTCAACAGATTGGTCAAGTATTTCTGTTGAGATATAAAGAAACTCACCCAACGTGATTTTCATTTTCATGTTGGCTTTGTCTTCAGTTGTTTTTGACCAACCATTGAAAGACACTCTTTCTGCCACTTCTTCGGCTTCCACAAAGCCTGCGACTTTTTTCGTCGTAATGTCAACATTAACAGCGAATGTTCGTTGATCTTGTTCCACATAGTACTTTGGGAATTTAACAACTTCATATCTGCCCGATTCGCCATTGGTTCCATACTGAGCCATAGCTGCTGTGGACAGTAACAGCATTCCAAAAACACATAATTTTTTCATAAAAAATGATTTAAGAGTTTAACAATAATTATTAAAAAATGGAATTAGTCTAGTGACATTGAAAATGCTCGGCCGTGAAGGCTGCTCATTTTTTTTATTGCAAGTGAGACAATCCGAACGGGGGGGGTAAAATGCTGGTATTCAGCGGGTTATGTCCGCCGTGCATGGTTTTTTCACTGTTGCTAAAACAAGTTTTCATATCAACAAATATAGATATTAATTTCAATCTGCAAATTAAATCGATGTTTGCAGTCACCGGAATCACTTTTCACGTTTCCAAGACGCTGGTGTTTGTGAAAAGGTTGCGTGGGTATTAAATTTTTTTCGAAACTGCATAAAAAACGCCGCCAAACTAGCAGCCACACAGCATTTTGCGTTTGTTCTTGTATGGATTTTTTGAAACGCAGATAACGTAGATTTTATATCACACAGACGACACAGAATCAGAACGGAATGTATTCCTTATTTCTTTCGGCTCACTACGCACTTTATGATGCAGATAAACGCCAGCAGCGCTATCAAGAAAATCAGTGTTCCGTATGCCGCAATGCGGGCGAAGATGATATAATTGGTGTTCCAACCATATATGAACTGCATTTTCGAGAATTTCCACTGGCCGTCCTCATCTTGCGCCATCAAGCCTGTAACTTGCAGTGGGAAGTTCATTTTTCCAACATCAAGTGTGATATTTCCTGGGAAAACCACATAAGCAATGCTGTCGGCGATTTGGTTGGCATAAAGGCGGTCGATGTCATATTTTACACTGCCCCAATATGTCCAATCGCCATATAGCAGCGCCTGCGCCCCGTCTTTCCCCTTGAATATTTCGTTGGGATTGGTGCCCAAAATAAAAATCGAAACGGTGTCGATGGTTTGGGCAATGCACTCGTCGATTTTCGACACATCGCGCAACGTGTAACCTTCTTGAAATACTTTCAGTGTTTTTTCTATCGCTTGTCTGTTGGGTTCCGAGATATTGCTGGCTGGATAGTTGAATGCTCCTGGTGTGGAATTGATTCCAAGCATAAGAGCGATATAAATCCCCGTAAACAGCAATGTCAGCGACGCGATAACGGCAACTATTGATTTCATATCCATCAAGTTTTAATGTGTCAAATTTAAAAAAATGTGTTTATTCACGCACTGACGGCACTGTCCCGATAAACTATCGGGGTTCACGAATTTTTCTCGCGCAGACGACACAGAATCAGAACGGATTGTAATCCTTATCTCCAAACACAAGCTCACGACGCTCGTCTGATGCAAAAATTAGCAGATAGAAGAAACGCAGAATAACAAATATGCAGAATAATGCTATTGGCGCAGTGATGCAAAACGGAAACCAACCGACATCGTAATATGAAATCTCGTGCGGGTCGTGGTATGAATAACTGCCGTCTTCAAGTTCGATGTCGTGCAAATAATAATAATCATCGCCTATATAACATACTTTTGCACGTTTTCCTTCCAATTTTTCTTTCCAATACGATTCATTGCCTTTTACTACATCTAATCCTAAATGAGACGGCATATATATTTGAGTAGAATTAATAATAATGTAGAAAAACTCAATGTTATGTTTTCCTCCTTTTGGATTTCTAACAATTCTTATATTCTCTTCGTATTCAGTAATAATTCCGTCAATATACTGTTCTTCCTCTGTATATGGTTTAAAAATAATAGACAACACTATACAAACAATACCAACAAAGACACACAATCCTTTTGGCGTCTTGGCCACTATTTTATCAATGAATAACATCATCGTTCAGCAATGTTTTTACTTGTTCGCGAAGTGTATCGAACGTCATACGCCCAAAATTAAAACTTTTTGCAGTTATACGATGCGGTGGCGGCAGGAATGGTTGCGCGGGGTGTTTGCCGATAATAAAACAAGGCCACCCAATCGGGCAGCCTTGCTATTTAAAACTCTGTGTTCTCTCGTTTCCTCTGCGCTCTCTGTGATTTTTATTTCTTCTTCAGTCCCAATTTCTCCACGGCCTCCTCGCGCATCTTGTATTTCAGGATTTTGCCTGCGGCGTTCATCGGGAACGATTTAACGAAATCGATATAGCGCGGAACCTTGTGGCGGGCAAGGCGGCCCATAATGAATTCGCGCATCTCGGGTTCGCTTATCTCCTCGCCCTCCTTCAGAATAATGCAGGCCATTGCCTCCTCGCCGTATTTCTCGTCGGGAACGCCGATAACCTGAACGTCCTTCACCTTGGGGTGGGTGTAGATAAACTCCTCAATCTCTTTCGGATAGATATTCTCGCCGCCGCGGATAATCATATCTTTCAGGCGGCCTGTGATTTTGTAGTTTCCGTTCTCGTCAACGCAGGCAAGGTCGCCGCTGTGAAGCCAACCGTCGGCGTCAATGGTCTGCGCGGTGGCTTCGGGCATCTTGTAGTAGCCTTTCATCACGTTGTAGCCTTTGGCGCAGAACTCGCCGTTGGTGTTGGGCGGAACCTCAAGGCCCGTTTCGGGGTCAACCACCTTGCAGCGCACGTGCGGGAAGGCGTAGCCCACGGTTTCGGTGCGCACGTCGATTGAGTCGGTCCAAGCCGACATTGTGCTGCCTGGCGCCGATTCGGTCTGTCCGTAAACGCTCACAATGCCGCGCATATTCATCTCCGACGGCTCGGCGGCACGGCGCATCAGTTCGGGCGGACAGCCTGAACCTGCCATAATGCCCGTACGCATATATGAGAAGTCGGTGCTGCGGTAGTCGGGGTGGTTGAACATTGCAATGAACATTGTGGGCACGCCGTTGAAGCAGGTTATGTGCTCCTGGTTTATGCACGCCAACGACGATTTGGCCGAGAAGTAGGGCATCGGGCACATTGTGGTGCCGTGCGTCATCGACGAAGTCATCGACAGAACCATTCCGAAGCAGTGGAACATCGGCACCTGAATCATCATTCGGTCGGCGGTTGAAAGGCCCATACGGTCGCCAATGCACTTGCCGTTGTTCACCACGTTGTAGTGCGTCAGCATCACGCCCTTGGGGAAGCCTGTGGTGCCGCTGGTGTACTGCATATTGCACACATCGTCGGGTTTGACGGCGGCGGCCATCCGCTGGATTTCCTCCAACGGCACAAGGTCGTGGCGGTCCATCGCCTGTTGCAGCGTCAGGCAGCCTTTCTGGCGGAAGCCCACGGTGATAACGTTGCGCAGGAACGGCAGACGCTTGCAGTGAAGCGGCTTGCCCGCCGTGTTGGTGGCAATCTCGGGGCAGAGTTCGTTGATAATGGCGCGATAGTTCGAGTCCAAAGCGCTCTCAATCATCACAAGTGTGTGAGTGTCAGACTGTCGCAGCAGATATTCGGCCTCGTGAATCTTGTAGGCGGTGTTCACCGTCACAAGCACGGCGCCGATTTTCACGGTTGCCCAAAATGTTATGTACCAAGCAGGTATGTTGGTACACCAAACGGCCACTTTCGAGCCTGGCTTCACGCCAAGCGATACGAGCGCGCGGGCGAAGTTGTCAACATCGTCGCGGAACTCGGCGTAGGTGCGGGTGTAGTCCAAAGTAGTGTATTTGAAGCAGTACTGGTCGGGGAATTCCTCAACAACGCGGTCCAAAACCTGCGAGAAGGTCATATTCAGCAGTTCGTCCTTCTTCCAAATATAGTAGCCCGAGCCGTCGTGGTTCGGGTAGAGTTCGCTGCGCTTGCCGCGGGTGTTCTCGAACTGGCTCATATAGTTGACAAAGTGCGGGAAAATGACGTCGCGGTCGGTGAAGTCGAGCATCCACTCGGGCTTCCACTCAAGCGAGATAAACCCGTCGTAATCGACCGACGAAAGGGCCTTCATCACATCGGCAATGGGGAAGTTGCCCTCGCCGATAATGTTGTAGCGGTTGGCGTCGTCGCTGTCGCGAAGGTGCACGTGCTTCACATAGGCGCCAAGGTTGGTGATTGTCTGCGCAGGCGTCTCGCCCTTGTCGCGGTAGGGGTGGTGCACATCCCAAATGACGGCAATCTGGTCGCAGGCGAAAAAGTCGAGCAAATCGCGCAGCAGCGCCGTGTCGGCGTATATTCCGCTGGTCTTTATCAGAATGGTGATACCCTTGGCCTCGGCCACAGGAATGAGTCGGGTCAGGTTCTGCTTCACCTGCTCCACGGTGCCCTTCTTCGCGAAAGCGCAAACGTATGGGCTGCGCATATCGGCGGCAATGCCAATGAGTGCGGTCATCTCGTCAATCATCTCGGCGCTGTCTTCCGAAAGGTCGAGCGAGCTGTCGAAGCAGGGAATGGCGAGTTTCTTCTCGCGCAAATCGCGCAGCGAAGCCGTGAGCGAGTACTTGTGGAACGGCCCGCCCTTGGCCACAAATTCAGGCGTTTTGAAAACGTTGTATATCTCGATACCCGAAAAGCGCATCAGGCTTGCGTTGTCAAGGATTTCGGTCCACGACATATCGGCCCATCCGCGTGTTGAAAATGAAAGTTTCATTTTAAGTGATTTTCTGTAAAATGCTGATAATTTTCGATTTATGCTTCTTCGAATGCTATCTTGTTGACGGCGTTCAGGTAGGCGGCAATGCTTGAGCCGACAATGTCGGTCGAAATGCCGCGGCCCGAGTAGATTTTACCTTCAGAGCGCAGGCGGACAACGGTTTCGCCCATTGCCTCGCGGCCTTCGGTCACGGCCTGAATCTGGAAGTCGTCGAGTTCGTAGTGCTTGCCAATGACCTTCTCAATGGCCTGGAAGGCGGCGTCAATCGGGCCGTCGCCAATGCAGACGCTCTCGAGCACATCGTCGCCTTTCTTCAAGAGAATATGGCAGGTGGCCGAGATTATGTTGCCCGAGTTGATAACGTAATTCTCTAATTTATAGGTTGGTGGCACCTGGAACGCCGCTGTGGCGATAATGGCGTCGAGTTCCTTCGCGCCAACGGTCTCGTGAGTGGCGGCGGCCTTCAGGAATTCGTTGTAAACATTGTCGGCATCTTCGTCGGTCAGGTCGAAGTTCAGACTCTGCACGGCCTTGAGCACGGTCTCTTTCGAGTCGCGCACGGTGAGTTGAATGTCGGGGCGCTCGGTTGGGGCAATGTTCGAGAACGAAGTGGGTTTCGAGCGGTTGGTCTGGCACAGGCGCTTGATTTGCTCAACGGCGCGGTGCAGTTCGGTGGCGCGCACGTCGCAGCAGGCGTCGCACACATCGGCCTTCACGTTCAGTATCTTGACAAACCTCTCGAGCGAGACGGTGAAGTTGCCGAAGGGCGCGGTCTTAATCTCGTCGGCACCCGCACGCACGGCGGCAATGGCGCACGAGTCGGCCAAATAGAACTCGTTTGAGCAGCGCACACCCAACCGAACATCGGCGGGCAGGTGCTCTTTCACCTGTTTCACAAGGTCGAAAAACTCTTCGGGCAGCAGGTTGCCTGCGGCGTCGCACACCGTGACGGTGGTTGCGCCGTTCTGCGTGGCGGCCCCAATGGCCTGCCAAAGGAAACTGATATCGCTGCGGCCAAAATCTTCGGCCACAAACTCAACATCGGGGCAGAGCGCGCGGCTTTGCTTGGTCAGGCTGGCAATCATCTCGACAATGGCGGCGGGTTTCTTATGGCAGAAATATTCCATCTGCACGGTGCTCACAGGGACCGAAATCTGCAATCGCGGGTGAGCGGCGCCCTTCAAGGCGTTCCAAGTGGTTTCAACGGTGTCGGCCTCGCTAATGTTGAGCGGCACGGCCACGGCGCTGTTCTTCACCGCCGAAGCGAGCGATTTGATTAACAGCGAGTCGGTTTTGCCGTCGGTTATAGGTGCAAGTTCAATGACCGAAAGGCCTGTTTTGTCAAGCATTTTGGCCAATTCAATCTTCTCGCGGAACGAGAAGGCGTAGTCGGCCTTGTCGGCGGCCTGTTTCATTGTAATGTCGCCAATGGTGATTTTACGTTTCATCTTAATAAGTTCAAAAAAATCGCGCGAAATTAGTGATTTTGCTGTTTAAACAATTGTGCCATATAAAAATGGTGGATTCTCGTAATAGCAAATTGTGTGCCAAGAGAAAGGATTGAAGGATTGAAGGATTGAAGGCGTGAAGGATTGAAATGCCGAGGGAGAGTTTTGCTGCATTTTTGGTATTTCCCGACCTAAATTTAATTTATAGGTGGGCGAAAACTCACAAAAAATCTAAAATTTCGCCCAGTAATTCGGTTATTATCCGAAGAAGATAATCAAAAAGAAATTAATATTGAATAACCTAAAACACGACATTTGTTTGAGCAGAAAAAGGTGCCACTTTTTTAGCTTATCATTATTAATCTGTGTAAATCAGTGTTATCTGTGTAATCTGTGCGAGAAAGAGATTTCAAAAAAATCTGAGCGGAAACAAACGCAAAACACCGCAGGGTTAAATCAGGTGCCCATTTTTGCAGAACAATGTCCGCGGCCCGCCTCAGAATTGTTAACAACCATTTAAAAAATCCGCCTTGCCACAAAGGCCATTTCGCGTGCGATTGGTTAGTTTTGCTTGTTATAAAAATCACTGAAATGGGCAAAGACATTTTCGACACGCCGCTGATGAGGCAGTACAGCCAGATTAAGGCTAAGCATCCTGATGCCATTCTGCTTTTCCGCGTGGGCGATTTCTACGAGACATATTGCGAAGACGCTGTGAAGGCGGCCAAGATTCTGAACATCACGCTCACCAAGAAGTCGAGTTCGACGCTGCCCATTGATATGGCTGGATTCCCGTATCACGCTATTGACACCTACCTGCCGAAACTGGTGAGGGCGGGGCAGCGGGTGGCCATCTGCGAACAACTTGAAGACCCGAAACTTTGCAAAACGCTTGTAAAACGCGGTGTTACTGAATTGGTTACGCCTGGTGTATCGACAAACGACAATATACTTGAGAACCGCGAGAACAATTTCCTGGCATCGGTTTACGTCGAAAAAAAGATGGCGGGCATTGCATTTCTCGACATCTCAACTGGCGAATTTTATGTGGCCGAAGGCAGCGTTGAGTACGCTAACAAACTGATACAGAGTTTCCGACCGAAAGAAATCATCTACAAGCGCGGCACCAAGGAGCAGTTTCAGGAACTGTTCGGGATGGGGTTCTACATCTACGCCATCGACGAGTGGGTGTTCTCGGAGCAAGCCGCAACCGACCGTCTGCTCAAGCATTTTCAGACGCAGTCGCTCAAAGGTTTCGGCATCGACCGACAGATTTTGGGCACAATTGCCGCTGGTTCAATACTTTACTATCTCGACATCACCCAACATTCGCAAATTGGCAACATCACGGGTATCCGCCGCATTGCCGAGGACGAGTACGTGTGGATTGACCGTTTCACGTTCCGTAACCTTGAGATTTTCAGCCCGTTGAACGAAGACGGCCACAGCCTTATCGACATCATCGACAACACGCTGACGCCGATGGGCTCGCGAATGCTGAAACGCTGGGTGTCGCTGCCGCTGAAGAATGTGACGGCCATCAACGAGCGTCAGCAGATTGTGACCTATTTTATTGATAATGTTGAGGCTAAGCAGACTGTTGAAGGCGAACTGAAGAACGTTGGCGACCTTGAACGACTCATCAGCAAGGTGACGTTCGGGCGCATCAACCCGCGCGAGATGCTGGCTCTGAAGAACGCTCTGAAGGCCATCGGGCCTGTGAAAAAGGTGTGCGAGCAGTCGGGTGTGGCGGCGCTTCAGGCCATTGGCGAGCAGTTAAATCCTTGTGCGTCAATCTGTCAGCGCATCGAAAAAGAGATTCAACTTGACCCGCCTGTGCAGATTGCCAAGGGCGGCGTGATAAACGAAGGCGTGAGTGCTGAACTCGACGAGTTGCGCCACATCGCCTATTCGGGCAAAGACTATCTGATTGAACTTCAGCAAAAAGAGAGCGAAAGAACCGAGATTCCGTCGCTCAAAATCAGTTTCAACAACGTATTCGGCTACTACATTGAGGTGCGCAACACCTACAAAGACCGCGTGCCCGAGGAGTGGATTCGCAAGCAGACGCTGGTGAGCGCCGAACGCTACATCACGCCCGAACTGAAGGAGTACGAGGAGAAAATCCTGGGCGCCGAAGAGAAGATTCTGGCGCTCGAGCAGAAGATTTACAGCGACCTTGTGTTTGCCGTGTCGGAGTTTGTGTCGGCAATCCAATTGGATGCGAGCCTGTTATCGAAAATCGACTGTCTGCTGTCGTTTGCAAGCACGGCGCAGATTCGAAACTACAGCCGCCCCGATGTTGACGAGAGCCGCACGTTTGAAATCCGCAACGGCCGCCACCCCGTGATTGAGACGCAGATGCAGCCTGGCGAGGAATACGTGGCCAACGATGTTGTGCTGAACGACGACGACCAACAGATTATCATCATCACGGGCCCGAATATGGCGGGAAAATCGGCGCTGCTGCGGCAGACGGCCCTGATTGTCATTATGGCGCAGATTGGCTCGTATGTTCCCGCGCAGTCGGCGCACATTGGCTTCATCGACCGCATTTTCACCCGCGTGGGCGCATCGGACAACATCTCGGTGGGCGAATCGACCTTTATGGTTGAGATGAACGAGGCCGCGAGCATCTTGAACAACATCAGCGAGCGCAGCCTGATTCTGCTCGACGAGTTGGGCCGCGGCACATCAACCTACGACGGCATCAGCATTGCGTGGGCCATTGTTGAGTACATCCACGACCACCCAAAATATCGCGCCAAAACGCTGTTTGCCACTCACTATCACGAACTTAACGAGATGGAAAAGACGTTTGAGCGGGTGAAGAACTACAACGTATCGGTGCGCGAGGTTGAGAAGAAAGTGCTGTTTTTGAGGAAGTTGGTGCCTGGCGGCAGCAACCACAGTTTCGGTATTCACGTGGCACGGATGGCAGGAATGCCCAAGAGCGTGGTGGCCCGCGCCGAAAACATTCTGCGCGACCTTGAGAAATCGCGCCGCAGCGTCGAGACCGATGTCAAACCGCAGAGTCAGTCGGGTATTCAGTTGAGTTTCTTTCAGTTGGAAGACCCCGTGCTAAAAGACATCCGTGACCAAATAAAAAATCTCGACATCGACAATCTTACGCCGATTGAGGCGTTGAATAAACTGAATGATATTAAGCGGATTACGGGACTTTGATAGTTAGAAGTTAGGATATAGAAATTAGGATTTAGGATTTTGAGGTTAGGTATTAGATGTATAACGTAAACAGTTAACAATGAATAATTAATAATGAAGGGACTGCTCGAAACTGTCTGTAGTCTGCTGTCCGTTGTCTGAAGTCCAATCTCAACAACGAGCCCTGTATCGGTATAAACTTTTAAACGATTCACCGATTCAACAATTAAACGATTAAACGATTAAACGATAAAAAATGAACACTCTTTGGTCACAATTCAAGCAGAGCAATATGCTCAACAGGTTGATTTACATCAATCTGGCGGTATTTGTTGTGGTGAAATTGGTCGATATTGTGATGATGCTGTCGGGCGTTCAGGCGGCCAACCCCGTGGTTGAGTTTCTGGGCGCTTACGCGGGATGGGAAAATCTGATTCGCCATCCGTGGGGCGTGGTCACCTATATGTTTCTGCATCAGGGATTTCTGCATATTTTGTTCAATCTGCTCTGGCTGTTCTGGTTCGGGCGGATTTTCCTTGAGTATTTCACGGGCCGCCAACTGCTCAACGTTTACATCTGCGGCGGCATTGCTGGCGCGCTGCTTTACACGCTGGCTTTCAATATTTTCCCCGCTTTCGACGCCACCTATGCGATGGCCATCGGCGCTTCGGCGGCGGTTTACGCGATTGTCTTGGCCACAGCCGTTTACGTGCCAAACTACACTGTTTATCTGCTGTTTTTGGGGCAGGTGAAAATCAAGTGGATAGCCGTTTTCAGCCTTATTTCAGATTTGGCGATGCTCGACGGCGTCAACGCTGGCGGCCACATTGCACACATCGGCGGCGCGCTGTTCGGAATATTCTACATTGCAAGTCTGCGCAAGGGGACCGACATTGCCGCTTGGGTTGGCCGCGTAATCGACGCTGTATCAAGCATTTTCAAGCGCAAACCGAAGATGAAGGTTTCGTACAAACGCACCGATGGCGGTTACCGACGCGCCGAATCGGACTACGACTACAACGCACGTAAACACAACGAACAGAAAGAGATAGACGCCATTTTGGACAAGATTGCCAAGTCGGGCTACAACGGCCTGACCGAAGACGAGAAACGAACTTTGTTCCGAAACAGTCGTAACAACTAGATTGATAATATCGCACAGATGACACAGATAACACAGATTTTTTTTGATTTTTGAATTACGATTTACCGATTAAACAATTGACCGATTGACCGATAAGTATGCGCAGGATTCTGACACGGATTTTTATTTGGACAGCGATTGTGCTGGTGGTTTTGGCTGGTGCTGTTGTTGGTGGCACCATTCTGCTGAAAGACAGGCTGATAAACTACAGCATTCAGGCCATCAACAACGAACTGAACGCGCCCGTGAACGTTGACGGCATCCATTTTTCGCTCATCAACACTTTTCCGTACGCATCAATAGTGCTTGACAATGTGATTGTTAAGTCGCCTGCCGAAGGTTTCAGCCACAAGGGTTTTGGCCGCACCACAGCCGATACATTGCTGGCTGTCAGGAAGTTATCGCTATCGTTCAACATTCGCAAACTTTTGGACAACGAGTTGGAACTGAACTCGGTGAAGGTGACCGATGGGCGGATTTTTATTCTGATTGACAAGCGCGGTAACGATAACTTTCACATTATCAAAGAGAAAAAAACATCGGCAGGCAAATCCGATATGCAAATCAATCTTGAGCATTTGGGTCTGAAAGACTGCAAAATACAAATCTGCAACCTTTACAAAGGCAACGGTGCCGAATGGTATATGCCTGATTTTGAAGCAGAAGGCAAACTCAACAACGGTCAGTTTGAGATTGGGACAAAGGGCTCGGTGGCGCTGCAGTGGATTGTGGCCAACAATATTGAGATTGTGCCGCTCGCGCCCACGCGCATCAAAATGGACCTTGCAATGAAGAACGACACGCTGCGGATCAATAAGGGACAACTGTCGTCTAAAGGCATCAACATCAGTGTTTTAGGCACTGTTTTGCTCACCAACGACACCTATGTGGACCTTGCATTGCACGGCGACAAGATTGAAGTGGCTAACGCGCTGCGTTACTTTACTTTAGCCACTCAAGAGAAGCCCACCGTGCGCAGTTCGGGATTGGTTGGGTTCGACGCCACCGTCAAAGGCAAGTTCAGCAATCTCTCGTCGCCGAAGATTGTGGCCAATTTCGGGCTCGACAACGCCGACATCAGTTACCCCAAACTCGACCTTAAACTCAACAGTGTCAGCCTGAAAGGCACGTTCAACAACGGCGGCTACGCCAACAGT
>JAEEGK010001505.1_pt1 | contig 58538 bp, 38 predicted proteins | sample 8958771 | NCBI WGS metagenome assembly JAEEGK01 (sample SAMN16246547, study PRJNA631951) | gut metagenome | biome: gut microbiome; feature: rumen; material: SC-attached | host: Bos | place: Iran: Karaj | collected 2018-10 | reverse complement strand
GGTGCGGCCCGGGCGGCCGTCGTGGGCGCCCTCCAGCTGGGTTGCCGCGTCACCGTGACCGGACGCTCGGCCCAGAAGGCATCGGCCCTTTCCGAGTCGATGGGCGTGGACTGGATCCCCCTCTCCGACGCTGCCGCCCTGGCGCCGGACCTGCTGCTGTACACCCTTCCGGGCGGTGCGCCCGTCCCGGCGGGCCTGCCCCTGGGCGGCGCCCTGGTCCTGGAGGCCGAATACAAGCATCCGGCCCTCGCGTCGGCCCCTTGCCGGGCCTATGTGGGCGGGCTCCGCTGGCTGCTGCACCAGGCGGTGGCCGGCTATGCGCTCTTTACGGGGGAGGAACCCTCCGTGGAGGCAATGATGAAAACCTTAAATACCTTATAATCATGGCACTGAACAAAGTTATGCTCATCGGTAACGTTGGCAATGACCCCGAAGTACGTTACCTCGAATCCAATCCCCAGAACCCGGCCGCCAATGCCAAGGTGGCTTCTTTCCGCCTGGCCACGACGGAACGTTTCAGAGACCGCAGCGGTGAGCTCCGCGAGAATACGGAGTGGCACAACATCGTCGTCTGGCGCAACAATGCCGACGTGGTGGAGAAGTTCGTCCGCAAGGGCAGCCAGCTCTATGTGGAAGGCAAACTCCGCACCCGTCAGTGGACCGACCAGACCGGAGGCAAGCGCTACACCACGGAAGTGGTGGTGGACAACCTCCAGCTGCTGGGCAAGCGCCCGGACGGTCCGGAGAGCAGCGCCCCGCAGCCCATCCAGAACGGCGGCTATCAGGGGGCCTATGCCCCGCAGCAGCCTGCAGCCCCGGCTCCCGCTCCCGAAGCGGTTCCGGTTTCCGCTCCGGCCGACGACCTTCCCTTCTAGCCGTCCCGCATGGCCAAGAAAGAATATATCCAGGTGCGCGGCGCACGGGCCAACAACCTGAAAAACATAGATGTGGACATTCCCCGCGGGGAATTCGTGGTGCTCACGGGCCTTTCCGGCAGCGGAAAGAGCTCGCTGGCCTTTGATACCATCTATGCCGAAGGCCAGCGCCGCTACATGGACACCCTCTCCACCTATGCCAAGCATTTCATGGGCATCCTGGAGAAGCCGGAGGTGGAGGAGATCAAGGGGCTGAGCCCCATCATCGCCATCCAGCAGAAAACCACCGGCAACAATCCCCGGTCCACGGTGGGCACCATCACGGAGATCTACGATTTCCTGCGCCTGCTGTATGCCAAGGGCTCCCGCGCCATCTCGCCGGACAGCGGCAAGGAGATGGTGCGGTACACCGACGAGCAGATCGTGGACATGATCGTGACCCGCTATGCCGGCCGCAAATGCTACCTCCTGGCTCCGCTGGTGCGCGGCCGCAAAGGCCATTACCGCGAACTTTTTGACCAGTTGCGAAAGCGCGGCTACACGGAGGTGCGCATTGACGGCGAATTCCTGGAACTGCAGGGCGTATCGGCCCTGGACCGCTACAAACCGCATTTCATCGAACTGGTGGTGGACCGCCTCAAACCGGAGGCGGGTGACGACCGCCGCGTGCGGGACTCCGTGGGACGGGCCATCCACGTGGGCAAGGGCTCGGTGGCCGTCTTCGATGCCGAGAGCGAGACCCTTTCCCATTTCTCCAAGCACCTGGTGGATCCCGACAGCGGCCTGTCGCTGCAGGAACCCCAGCCGCACAGCTTCTCCTTCAATTCGCCGCAAGGCTACTGCCCGCATTGCAAGGGCCTGGGAACCATTGTGGACGTGCACATCGACAGCATCATCCCGGACCGCAGCAAGAGCATTGCCGACGGCGCCATCGTGCCGCTGGGCCGGGTGCGGGAGAACCGCAAGTTTGACATTATCCGTTCCATCGCCCGGCAGTATAACTTCAGCCTTTACGATCCCGTGGACGCCCTTCCCGACGAGGTCGTGAGCCTGCTGGTGTATGGGTCGGAAGACCTTTTCCGCGTGGGGGAGGGCAACCTTACGGAAATGGAGTCCTGGGGCGGCGTGCTGGACAACGTGGATGAGACCATCACCTGTCCGGTGTGCCGCGGCACCCGCCTGCGTCCGGAAGCCCTGTATTTCCGGGTGGACGGCAAGTCCATCAGCGAGGTGTCGGCCATGGAGATGACCGAGCTCCGCGCCTGGCTGGACGCCATCCCGAAGGGCTTCAACCAGCGGGAGATGAACGTATCGCGCGATATTCTCAAGGAACTCCGGGAGCGGGTCCAGTTCATGCTGGACGTGGGCCTGGATTATCTCTCGCTGGACCGGCCCACCGCTTCGCTGTCCGGCGGCGAGAGCCAGCGCATCCGCCTGGCCACGCAGATCGGCTCCAAGCTGGTGAACGTGCTCTACATCCTGGACGAACCGTCCATCGGCCTGCACCAGAAGGACAACCGCAAGCTGATCGCCTCGCTCAAGACCCTCCGCGACGAGGGCAATTCCGTGATGGTGGTGGAGCACGACGCCGAAACCATGCTCAGCGCCGACTGGCTGGTGGACGTAGGGCCCGGCGCCGGGGAAAACGGCGGCCGTATCTGCCTGAACGCCCCGCTGGGAACCCTGCTCCGGGGCGAGGCCCTGGATGCCGATACCGCGGCACATGCCGTGGTGGGGCCTTCCCTCACGCTGGATTACCTGCAGGGCAAGGCCCGGATTGCGGTTCCGGCCTCCCGCCGGCCCGGCAACGGAACCTTCCTGCGCCTGCGGGGCGCCCGCGGCAACAACCTCAAGGAGGTGGACGTGGATTTCCCCCTGGGCTGCCTCATCGGCGTGGCCGGCCTGTCGGGCAGCGGCAAGTCGTCGCTCATCAACGAGACGCTCATGCCCATCCTCAAGCAGCGCTTCTACCGCGCCAAGGAACGGCCCCTGCCCTACACTTCCCTCGAAGGACTGGAACACCTGGACAAGCTCATCGAGATTGACCAGAGCCCTATCGGCCGCTCTCCCCGCTCCAATCCGGCTACGTTCACGGCCGTTTTCAACGATATCCGGACGCTGTTCGAAGAGACGCAGGACGCCAAGGTGCGCGGCTTCAAGGCCGGACGCTTCTCTTTCAATGTGGCCGGTGGCCGTTGCGAGGCCTGCAAGGGCGCGGGCATCAAGGAGATCGAGATGAACTTCCTGCCTTCCGTCCATGTGCCTTGCGAGGTGTGCGGCGGCAAGCGCTACAAGGAAGACACCCTGGCCGTGCGCTATAAGGGAAAGAATATCAACGATGTGCTGGAGATGCCTGTGAGCGAGGCCTACGAGTTCTTCAAGAACATCCCGCGCATCGCGACCAAACTCAAGGCGCTGGTCGATGTGGGCCTGGGCTATATCCACCTGGGCCAGAGTGCCGTCACCCTCTCCGGCGGCGAGAGCCAGCGCATGAAACTGGCGGCCGAACTCTCCCGTCCTTCCACCGGCAAGACGCTCTATATCCTGGACGAGCCCACCACGGGCCTTCATTTCGAAGATATCCAGGTGCTGATGGGCGTGCTGCAGCGCCTGGTGGACGCCGGTAATACGGTCATCATCATCGAACACAACCTGGATGTGCTCAAGAGCGTGGACTATCTCTTCGACATGGGACCCGAAGGCGGCCGTCGCGGGGGCCGTATCGTGGCCCAGGGCACGCCGGAGGCTTTGGCGGCCAATCCGGACTCCGTCACCGGTCCTTTTCTCAAGGAAGTATTATAACGTCTGTCCGCCGATGAATTCCCGCATGATGGAGGTGGGGGGGATGGCTGCGATTTCCGACGGCTGGAGGGCGACGATGTAGTCCAGGAACTTCAGGAGGCGGCAGGCCTCGGCATAGGCCTGGGAATCGGGCCGGATGCGCCTCAGGAGCGGCTCGGCATAGTATTTCAGCATGGGCAGCTCGTAGAGGAGGGCGCTGTTGAACTGGGCGTCGGCATTTTCCTGGAAGGGGAAGATGTGCCGGTATTCCCCGCGCCGCACCGACGGCCAGCGCAGGATGGTATCCTCCGGGGTGATGCCCCGTACGCGGTTGTCCCGCACCATGCGGCGCAGCAGGCGGTTGTCGGTGGTGGAGATGCAGCAGTTTTCGTCCAGCTTGAGGGATGTCAGGGCCGATGCATAGATGCGGTAGATGCGGCTCTGGTCCACGGACGGGACCATCTTGGGGTCCAGGGCGTGGATGCCTTCCATGACTAGGATGTCGTTCTCTTCCAGCCGCATGCGCCGGCCCTCGAAGAAGGGCCGTCCCTGTTTGAAGTCATAACGGGGAAGCTCTACCTCGCCGCCATCCAGCAAGGTGTTCAGTTGCGTGCCCAGCAGGTCCAGGTCCATGGCCTCCAGGGCCTCGAAGTCATAGTTGCCGTCGCTGTCCAGGGGCGTTCGGTCCCGTTCCACGAAGTAATTGTCCAGTTCGATCACCTTCGGGTTCATGCCCAGTACTTTGAGCTGCTGGGCCAGGCGAAGGGCCGATGAGGTCTTTCCGCTGGAGGAGGGACCAGCCAGGAAAACGATGCGGATGCGCTGCCTTTCGGCGAATATCTTGTCGGCCACTTCGGCATATTTGCGTTCCTGCCGGGCTTCGCACAGGTTGATGAGTTCCACGGCGCGTCCTTCCTCCAGGGTCCGGTTCAGGGCCGCCACGCTCACGATGCCGGTGGTCTTGCACCAATAGCCGTAATCCTTGAGGGTATTGGTGAGCTTGAGCTGTTTCAGGCGCGGGATGGGGCGGGTGATGTCTTCGTCGGAGGGATACTGCAGGCAGAATCCGTGGTGGAAAGGCATGAGGTCGAATACTTTGAGGTAGCCGGTGGAGGGCACCAGCGGTCCGTAGAAAGTGTCGGCCACGCCGTCCAGGTAATAGACGCTGCAGGCGTATCGGCCCAGGGAGCGCTGCAGGGAGGCCTTCAGCCGCTGGTTCTGGGCTTCGAAGATGGCCTCGGCGTCCACGGCGCGCATCTTGACCCGGCTGAAGGGCAAATCCAGCGAGACCAGGCGGCGCATCTCTTCCCGCAGGCGGAGGATCTCCTCGTCGGTGATGCGGCATGCGCGGAACTTGCAGTACAGGCCGCTGGGCAGCGAGTGATTGATCTTGAAGATCTTGTCCGGGAAAAGCGTGCGTACGGCCCGCTGGGCCAGGAAGCTCAGGGAACGGAGGTAGGTCCTCCGGCCGTCGGGATGATTGTAGCCGATGAATTCCACTTCACAGGGCCTGAGGGCCTTGTAATCCAGCGATTTTAATCTGTGGTCCATCATGGCCGCCAGCACCGGATAGGATTTGCCGGTCTTGGGGTCTGTGACAAATTCCGGGGCCAGGCTCCCGATGCGGAAACCTTCCTCCACCGAATAATGCTTTCCGTCGTTTACGCAGTACAGGTCAATCATGAGAATGAATCAATTCATGCAAATTTAAGAAAAATCCGTATCTTTGCACACTTACGCGTACATTAAAGCGGTTTTTTATTATGGCCTACTATGAATTGAACGAGCAGGAGCTCGGAAGAAGAGAATCCTTGAATAAATTGCGTGAACTGGGCATCAATCCCTATCCGGCGCCCATGTATCCGGTGAACAGCTCAACGGCACAGATTGCCGCCGGTTTCAAACCGGAGGAAGGGAACTTCCAGGATGTGTGCATTGCCGGGCGCATCATGAGCCGCCGCATCATGGGGGCGGCCTCGTTCATGGAGCTGCAGGACAGCGAAGGCCGTATCCAGGTCTATGTGAAGCGTGACGAGATTTGCCCCGGCGAGGACAAGACGCTCTACAATACGGTGTTCAAGAAGCTGCTGGATATCGGCGACTTCGTGGGAATCAAGGGCTTTGCCTTCTTCACCCAGACGGGCCAGTTGTCCGTCCACGCCAAGGAACTCACCGTGCTGAGCAAGTCCCTCCGCGTGCTGCCCATCGTGAAGACGGATGCCGACGGCACCGTGCACGACAGCTTCGAGGATCCGGAGCTCCGCTATCGGCAGCGTTATGTGGACCTGGTGGTGAACCCGCAGGTGAAGGACGTCTTCTTCAAGCGCACCCAGATTGTGAACACCATGCGCAAGTGCTTCAACGAGGCCGGCTGCCTGGAGGTGGAAACGCCCATCCTGCAGGCCATTCCCGGCGGCGCCACGGCCCGTCCCTTCATCACGCACCACAATGCGCTGGACGTGGATATGTACATGCGCATCGCCAATGAACTGTACCTCAAGCGCCTCATTGTGGGCGGTTTTGCCGGGGTATATGAGTTCGCCAAGAACTTCCGCAACGAGGGCATGGACAAGACCCACAATCCGGAATTCACCTGCGTGGAGATGTACATTGCCTACAAGGACTATATCTGGATGATGGAATTCACCGAGAAGATGCTCCAGCGGGTGGCCGAAGCCACCGGCGGCGTGGTGAAGACCATCGGCGGGAATGAGATTTCCTTCGCCGGTCCGTTCCGCCGTCTGCCCATCCTGGAGGCCATCAAGGAATACGCCGGGGTGGACGTGAAGGGCATGAATGAAGAGCAGCTGCGGGAGGTGTGCCGGAAACTGAACGTGGAGGTGGACAAGACCATGGGTGTGGGTAAGCTCATCGACGCCATCTTCGGCGAATATTGCGAGAAGAACCTCATCCAGCCCACCTTCGTGATTGACTATCCCGTGGAGATGTCGCCGCTCACCAAGCGCTGCCGCTACGACGATACGCTCACGGAGCGCTTTGAACTCTTTGTGAACGGCAAGGAACTGGCCAACGCCTATTCTGAGCTCAACGACCCCGTGGACCAGCTGGAGCGCTTCGAGGAGCAGGCGGCCCTCAAGTCCAAAGGTGACGACGAGGCCATGTACATCGACTACGACTTTGTCCGCGCCCTGGAATACGGCATGCCGCCCACCAGCGGTATCGGCATCGGCATCGACCGTCTCACCATGTTCATGACCGGCCAGGAAAGCATCCAGGACGTCCTCTTCTTCCCCATGATGCGGCCTGAAAAGTTCTAGGTTTGCAGGCCATGCGCACGGAAACCATCACGTCGGCCCAGAACCCCAAGATTAAGAACTTGCTGCTGCTGCAGGAGAAATCCAAGGCCAGGCGGGAGCAGGGGCTATTCGTGGTGGAAGGCCGACGGGAGCTGGAACACTGCCTGGAAGGCGGCTATACCGTCCGGACGCTGTTCGTCTGCCCCGAGATTGCCAGCGGCGAAGCGGCGGAGGGTGTTGCCTCGCAAATCTCTGGCCACCCTCGGCCGGATAAGAGGGAGGGGCCCGCAGCCGAAGGCTGTGGGAGGGGCCGTAGCGAAGCGGAGGCGATTTGCGAGGCAATACCCTCCGCAGTGAAGCCTTTGGTGATTGAAATTCCGGAGCAGTTGTACCGCAAAGTGGCCTACCGGGAGAGCACGGAGGGAATTATCGCAGAGGTGGAGTATAAGTCTTTGAGCCTGGAGGATTTACAGCTTCCCGATAATCCCTTGATCGTGGTGCTGGAGTCGGTGGAGAAGCCGGGAAACCTGGGCGCTGTCCTTCGCAGTGCCGATGCCGCCGGGGCCCATGCGGTGCTGGTCTGTGACCCGCTCACCGACTTGTACAATCCCAACCTTATCCGCGCCAGCATCGGCGCCATCTTTACGGTTCCTACCGTGGCGGTTTCATCGGCCCAGGCCATTCCCTGGCTCAAGGACCATGGCATCAAGATCTTAACCGCCCAACTGCAGGATTCTTCCCTGTATTACGATACGCCCATGCAGGGCGGTGTGGCCCTGGTGATGGGCACCGAGTCCACCGGACTCACCCAGCCCTGGCGCGAAGCGGCCGACGCCCATATCCGCATCCCCATGCTGGGCCGTCTGGACAGTCTCAACGTGTCCGTCAGTACAGCCATCCTCCTTTTCGAAGCCGTCCGTCAGCGCCAGGCGTAAGCTTTCCCATATCTGCCCCCGCCTCCTCAGGCCCGTCGCCCGTCCTTCTTTCCAGCCGTCCGAGCTCAAATGATAGTAATACCGCTTCAACGCGCTGTATTCTTTTCTTTTTTTCTCCCATGCATTCATAGGGCGAAACTTACATCAGGAATCTGGTTTGCACAAGGATCACGCAAAAACATTATCGGTTTTGCCGGTATTTTTATCTGTTTTGCTTCTTTTCGGCCGATAATGGCTATTTTCGCAGTATGAAAGTTGTCATCGCGCCGGATTCCTTCAAGGAATGTATGTCGTCCCAGCAGGTGGCGGCCGTCCTGGCCGATGCCGCCCGGGAGCGCTTCCCCGGTGCCGAGATTGTGCCCCTGCCGCTGGCCGATGGCGGCGAAGGCAGCCTGTCGGTGCTGGCCGATGCCTTGCAGGCTACGCTCCGTCAGGCGCGGGTGCATGACCCGCTGGGACGTATCATACAGGCCGGGTATGCCGTGAAGGGCACTTTGGCGGTGATTGAAGTGGCCCAGGCGGCGGGTTTGTCCTTGCTCTCCCGGGAAGAGCGCAATCCCATGCGGGCATCCAGCCGGGGCGTGGGCGAACTGATCATGGCCGCCTATGCCGCCGGCTGCCGACAATTCCTCGTGTGTCTGGGCGGCAGCGCCACCTGCGACGGCGGGGCCGATATGCTGGATGTGCCCGGATTATCCCATCTGAAAGACGTCACCTTCGAGCTCCTGTGCGATGTGGATGCGCCGTTCATTGGGCCCACAGGAGCGGCCCGTGTCTTCGCCCCGCAAAAAGGCGCTTCGCCGCGGGACATTCCGGTCCTCGAGGAACGCATGGTCCGGATGGCCGAAAAGCTGCATGCCCTCACCGGCATCGATGTGAGCCATCTGCCCGGCGCCGGGGCTGCCGGCGGCCTGGCCGGGGCACTGATGGCCTGCTTCCGCGCCCGGATGCGGCCCGGCATAGACTGCATCCTGGACCTGGTCCACTTTGACCAGGCCGCGGAAGACGCCGGGCTGATTATCACCGGTGAAGGCAAGTCCGATGCCCAGACGCTCATGGGGAAAGTGCCTTATGGCGTATTGCAAAGGGCCTACGCAACACCCGTGGCGCTGCTTTCGGGCCGCGTGGAAGACCGCGCCGCACTGGAACACGCCGGCTTCCGGCCCATCGTGGAAGTCTCCCCCCGCAACATGTCTCTCGCGGAGGCCCTGAAGCCATCCACCGCCGCCCGCAACCTGCACAAAGCCATCAGCCGGCTTTAGCACGCGCGTAAGTATGGCGGGAGTTAACCCATGATGCGGGTGCCCAGCCGGGGAATCCGGCGGATGAGGACGGCCGCCAGGCCTACGATGACGAAAGAGCAGAGGGCCGTGAGCAGGATTTGGACGGGCGTGGTCCAGATGCCCCAGGCGCCTTGCGAGCCCAGCCCCATCGTTTCCCGCCAGAAGGCCGACACGTAGGCCAGCACCAGCATGTGGCACAGGTACATGCCATAGCCGGCCTGGGAAAGCGGCAGCACCACTTTCCGGTAAAAGGCCGATTCGGCCGCCCGGGTGCTGTCGATGCGGCGGAAAACCAGCAGCAGACCCACGGAACAGAGCACCACCGGCAGTCCGCAGAAGCTGATGGGCGTTTCCCAGCCGATGGCCCACGCCAGCGGCCCCGACACCGGGAAGCCCTCGCCGCTGGCCCCGATGCGCCGGAGCAGGCCGGAGACGATGGCCAGGAAGCCCATCAAGAAGAGCGAGCTGCCTAAAATTCCGCTCATTCGGTTGTTAACCAGATATTTGCGCACATACAGGCCCACCAGCAGATATCCCATGAATCCGCTCACATAATAGAACAGGCCGAACGGATTCCACGAGGCCTCGCCCCAGAGCGGGAAAAGCGCCGGGGCGGGAAGCCCGTCGGCAGCCTGGATGAGCGGGGCCGGGCCGCCCGCTGCTTCCCGCACGAAGGGGAAGAGCGTGGTCAAGAGCCAGATGCCCAGGTACACTTCCAGTTCCCGCCGGGAGACTTTCTCGGCCCAGGGGGAGAGGAGGGGCATGATGAGGTACAGCCCCAGGATCATATAGACAAACCAGAGATGCCCGGCCGCGTAGTTGAAGTTCAGGAGCAGGCCCTTGAAGTTCTCCACGGGCTCTCCCCAGACCAGGGCATAGACCAGGGTCCAGACGAGCATGGGAATGACAATGCGCACGGCCCGGCGGCGGAAAAATTCGCCGGTGGGGTAGTGTATCGGAAACTGCAAATAGCTGGAAGCCAGGATGAAAAGCGGTACGCAGGCGCGTGCGAGGCCCTCAAACACACTGACCCAGAAGGCGTCTGTGGCCGACAGTACCAGCGACCCCTCGCCGCCCAGGTAAAAAGGTTCGGTGGCGTGCACCGTCATCACCATGAAACAGGCCGTGACCCGTAAGAAATCTAACCAGACTTCCCGTTGTGTGGACATAACTAGTTGGTTTATAAAGATTTGGTTGTTTTTCCCTGGGTCAAAACGACCAGAGATAATTATGTAATTAGCTTGTTATCAGCAACTTCCCTCCACGACTATAAAATAAAACTGAGTTCTTTGAAGCGGAAAAACCGTTTCCGGCCTTCTTCGTCCCGGATGCGCAGGCGGCCGTCGGCCTCTACGCCTTCCAGGATGCCGGTAAACTCCTGATCCAGCAGGAGGTCCCGGTAGCGGGCCCAGGTGTCCTTCCTGAAGAGCCGCGCCTGGTAGGCCTCCCGCAGCGCCGGGCTTCCGAGCCGGGGCAGCAGGCCTTCGAACACGGCCAGAAACTGCTCCAGCGTGGGGGCGAGCTCCCACGGCGTGGCCGGGTCCCGTTCCAGGGCCAGGGAGGTGGCATTGGCCAGCTGGGGAAAGACACGCTGGTTCAGGTTGATGCCCACGCCAATTACGGAGGCGGCCAGCGTAGCGCGCGGGGCCAGGCTGTTTTCGATGAGGATTCCGCAGATTTTCCGGCCCCTGACATAGATGTCGTTGGGCCATTTGATCTCGCTTCGAAGGCCGAAGCCGGACAGGAAATCGGCCACGGCCACGGAAATCAGCTCATTGAGCCACACGGCGCGGGTCGCGGGGAGGGGAGCCAGGGCATCCGGGCCGAATTTCAGTACGATGGAGAAGGTGAGGTTCCGGCCGGGTTCGGAGAACCAGCGGTTGCTGCGCTGTCCGCGTCCGGCCGTCTGCTCCCAGGCGGCCAGCACGGTGCCGGAAGGCAGTTCCGACAGCTTTCGGAGCGCCTCGGAATTGGTGGAGTCCAGGGTATGGAACCAGCGGACGGTCATTCCTCTTCCTGGTCGAAAGGCTCGTTAAATGGCTCCAGGAAGGGATTGTACATGCCTTCGCGGGCTATGGTGGTGGGGGCGCCGTGACCGGGAATCACGTCGGTCTCGCCGGGGAGCGTGAGCAACTTGTCCTGAATGGACGCCATGATGCTTTCATAGTCCCCGCCTTCCAGGTCGGTGCGGCCGATGGTTCCCGCGAAGAGGGTGTCGCCGCTCAGGAGGAGGTTGTCATCGGCCGAATAATAGCACACGCAGCCGGGCGTGTGTCCGGGCGTATGGATGACCTTCCAGCGGGTGCCGGCGCTGGGAAGGATTTGCCCGTCGGCAATGTCCACCGTGGTGAAGTTGTGGCGGAGGAAAGAGAAGCTATCCGTGCTACGGACGCCTCCCCGGTTGTCCAGGACTGCCAGATCGGCCGGGTGCATATAGACGGGCACGGGGAAAACGGCCAGGAGTTTATCTACACCCCACACATGGTCGAAGTGCCCGTGGGTGAGGAAAATGGCTTCCGGTACCAGGCCATGGTCCTGCAGGAATCCGGTGAGCTGGGCGGTGCCGTCCGGGGATGACATGCCGGGGTCCACGACCGTGCAGGCGGGGCCTTCGTCCCTCCACAGGACGATACAGTTGGTGCCCAGCGGGTTGAAGGAAAAAATGCGGGAATGAAGCATGGCGGTATGATTTAGGATTGCAAATTTACGAAAGATTCACCAACTTTGTATGGTTAACCACGCCTTCCAACATGCACATCGGAATTGCCGGCAACATAGGCAGCGGAAAAACGACGCTCACCACCCTTCTCGCCCGCCATTATGGTTGGACGCCCAAGTTCGAATCCGTTACCTACAATCCCTATCTGGCCGACTATTACAAAGACATCAAGCGCTGGTCTTTCGCCCTGGAGATGTACTTCCTGCAGCAGCGCCTGCACGATGTGCTGGAGATATCCAAATCGCAGGAGGTGGTTATCCAGGACCGCACTCTGCAGGAGGGCGTCCACATCTTCGTGGCCAACAACTATGCCCAGGGAAATCTCTCGGAGCGGGACTACAACACCTACATGGACACGTTCAACGTGATGATGGAAGTGGTGAAGGAGCCGGACCTCATGATCTATCTCAAGAGCAGCATCTCCCACCTGGTGTCCCAGATCCAGAAACGGGGCCGGGACTACGAGCAGTCCATCTCCATCGAGTATCTTTCCGGCCTGAACGAGCGCTACGAAAAGTGGATATCGGACTACAAGGGACGGCTCATCGTGCTGGAGGCCGACGACATGGACTTCCTGAACCGTCCGGAAGACTTTGCCGCCATTACGGACAGGATTGACGCGGAATTGTACGGATTATTTTAAAAAAACAGATACGTATGCATATAGCTATTGCCGGTAATATCGGAAGTGGCAAGACCACCCTCACCAAGATGCTCGCCGCCCATTACGGCTGGACGCCCAAGTTCGAATCCGTGGATTTCAACCCCTACCTGGCCGATTTCTACGAGGACATGGAACGCTGGTCCTTCAACCTCCAGATCTATTTCCTGAACAAGCGCTTCCAGGACGTGGTGGAGATTTCCAAGCACAAGGACGTGATCATCCAGGACCGGACCATCTACGAGGACGCCCGCATCTTTGCCCCCAACCTCCACGCCATGGGCCTCATGTCCACGCGGGACTTTGAGAACTACAGCGACCTCTTCGACCTCATGATGTCCCTGGTGAACCCGCCGGACCTCATGATTTACCTGCGCTCCAGCATCCCCAACCTCATCGCCCAGATCCAGAAACGCGGCCGGGAGTATGAGCGCAGCATCCGCATCGACTACATCACCGGCCTGAACCAGCGCTACGAAGACTGGATCAAGGACTACAAGTCCCGCCTCCTCATCGTGGATGTGGACAATATCAAATTTGAGAACAAACCGGAAGATTTCCAGCTCATTACGGACAAGATCGACGCGGAACTCTACGGTCTTTTCCCCGCCGAGTCCTAGAACAGGGCTTTCACCAGGAACCAGAGCACCGGCACCAGCAGCGCCGGCAGGTAATTCAGTGTCTTGCAGTCCTTCACCTGCAGCAGCGACAGGCCGGAGGAGACGATGAGGACGCCGCCCACGATGGAAAGTTCGTTGATGAGCGTGCCTTCCAGGAGGGCCGACCCCGCCGCCATCTTCCCCAGCATATAGAACAGCCCCTGCCAGCAGAAGAGGATGGGGGCCGCCAGCATGATGCCGATGCCATAGGTGGCCGCGAAGACCATGGAGGTGACCAGATCCAGCGTGGCGTTGGTAAAGAGGAAGGTATTGTCGCCGGTGGTGGCGCTGAGCACAGGTCCCACGATGGAGAAGGTGCCCACGCAAAAGAGCAGGCTGGCCGAAATGAGGCCGTTCGCCAGGCCCTCGCCGCCCCGGCGGGCGATGAGCCCCTTGGTGCGGCCGTCCAGGTCCAGGGCCGTCCCCGCCACGCCGCCGACGGCCAGGCTCAGGATAAAGAGGACGGGGAATTCGCTTTTGGGCATGTTCTGGGTGAAGGTGCTCACCCCCAGGGCCAGCGAAGCCAGGCCCATGGCGTTGTACAGCACGCGCTGATACTTCTCTCCCAGTCCCCGTTTCAGGAGGCTGCCCACCAGGGATCCTGCCACGATGCAGGCCGTATTGACAATGGTTCCCAGCATAACAGATTCAATAAGGAAGGGCGGGAAGGTGCCGATGGACCGTTTTCAGGATGCGCTCGCAGCTTTCCCGGCTGTTGGCGGCTATGAACATGGAGGGCACGAAAAGAGACGGCTTGTTTCCGTCGAAATCGCAGAGGTATCCGCCGGCTTCCGTGAGGATGAGGCTGGCGGCGGCATAGTCCCAGGGCATGAGCCGCATCTCGAAGTACAGGTCGGCATAGCCGGCCGCCGTCAGGCAGATCTCCACGGCGGCGCTCCCCGTCCTGCGGAAGTCGTTGCACGACAGGTAGAGTTCGTAGATGATGTCCCGGCAGGAAGCGGCGAGTTCCTTGCGGTAGGTGGACATGGCCGAGAACAGGAGTCCCTGCTCAAAGGGCCGGTCGGAGACATGGATGGCTTTCCCGTTGCAGAAGGCCCCCTTGCCCTTTTCGGCCGTATAGAGTTCCCCGCGCCAGGGGCTGTAAACCACGCCCAGGACCGGTTCACCCCCGCTTACGAGTCCCACGCTGATGCAGCAGTTCTCGTTGCCCCGGGCGTAATTGGCGGTGCCGTCAATCGGGTCGATCACCCAGACGGCCTCGTGGCCGGAGACCTCCTCCAGGTCCTCCTCCTCGCAGAGGAAGCCCACCTCCGGGTAGCGGAGCCGCAGCTGCTCCGTCAGGAAATGCTGGACGGCCAGGTCGGAGGAGGTGACGATGTTCTCCCGCGCTCCTTTGTCGTGGATTTCAAAACCACCCGTGCGGTCCATGAAGACGGTGGCAGACCGGACAATCTCACGCACTGTTTCGATTTGGATTTCCATATTCATGCTTCTTGGCTCTGGCGGCGTACGGCCTCCAGGTAAAATGCTTTTCGCTGTTCTTGGGTAATGGGATAGCGGACCAGCCGGGAACTCTCCTTGAGCCCGTCGTCGAGGTTGCAGACATACAGGTCGTCCACATCGGCCAGATAGAGCCGGTTGTATCGGATATCCAGGTACTTCTGCAGCTGGAGGGTGTAGTTCATCGCCTTGACGGCCTCGGATTCCCGGAGGTCTTCCCGGCTGAAGACAAACAGGCCCATCTTGTCAAAGTGCCCGTAAAAGCCGTTTCCCACCTTGGAGACCTTGCTTTCCAGGATGCGCCGCATGGGCAGCGCCATCGACCAGTAGGACAGCTCTTTCACGCCGATATACTTCCCTTTCTGGAGGCCGTAGGCATAACCGTACTCCAGGATCTGATCCATTTCCTCGCTTCTGGGGGCTGGTGTAAGGCCCGCGATGTCCTGGAGCAGTTCCTCTTCGGCCTTCTTGCTCTCTTCCATGGCCCGGGTGACCTCGATGCCGATGGATCGCTCGTCCGGGCTCTGGAGGTCGGGGCGGTCGCGGTTCACGAGCCCCTCGAACTCGCTGCCCAGCAGGGACGAGAGGGAGATTTGGGCGTACTGCTCAAAAAAGCATGTGCCGAAGGGACGTTTGGACATATCGCGAAGGAGTCTCGCAAAAATACAAAAAAACCGGATAACTTGGCGCAGTCTGCCTGCAAAAGCAGGCCGATGCGTCAAGGGATGTCCTTCGGGAAGGCTTTCTGCCCCTTATTTGGCTTTCCGGATGTACACCTCCTGCCCGTTGATGGTATATTGCAGCATGGAGGAGAAACGGATCAGGTCCAGGACGCGGGTGATGGACTCCGTGGTGAAGGTGCCTGTAAGGCGGTAATTCAACACCTCCGGATCGGAAACGTGGACGTGTACGCCATACCAGCGCTCCAGCTGTTTGATGATTTCCGGCATGGGCGTATTGTCAAACACCAGTTCTCCGTTCACCCAGGCGGTATTCAACTGGACATTGGCCTTCTTGATCACCGCCTTAACATTGGACGAGGTGGATACGCTGCTTTGCGGTGCCAGCTTGATTTCCTGAAGCGGGCGCACCAGGTGCTCCGAGCCGGTTTTTTCATCCTTTACCACCACCTTTCCTTCAATCAGGGTGAGTTTGATACCTTCGTCATTGTCGTAGGAAGACAGGTTGAAGGTGGTTCCCAGCACCTTGACCACCACGCCTTTCGAGGTGTGGATGTTCATGGGCCAGTCTTCATGGTGGCGTATGTCAAAGTAGCCTTCACCGGAAAGGTAAAGCTCCCTGGAATTGGTGTCGAAACGGGAGGGCACCCGGAGCGTCGTGGCGCCGTTCAGGCGTACCACGGAGCTATCCGGAAGCGTAATGAGGCTCTTGGTTCCGGGATTGGCGATATAGGTGACCATGCCGTCGTTCTGCTTCAGGAGCATTTCCACCTGGCGCGAGGTCTCCACATAGCGCTGGATGGCGTCTTTCCGGGACAGGTAGAGCCAGATGCCCCCGGCCAGCAGCGGGATGGTGAGCGACGCCGCGATGCCCACGATGATGGAGCGGATGACGGGCCGCCTTTCCGGGAGAATCTTGTTGGGGAGTCCGGCAAAAACGTATTTGGCCTTGAGCATAGCGAAATGCTCCAGGTTCTCCCTGGATTCTTTAATCCATTCCACCACCTGCAAGCGTTCGCTTCTGCTGGCGGCGTCCATAATATACCTGCGTAATAATCTGTCGTCCATCACTTCTTGGCGGCACGAGCCGCAAATAGATTGTTTCTTGTTCCTAATTTGAGCCGGAGGGCCTTGAGCGTAATGCTGATGTGGTATTCGACCACTTTGGGCGTAATGCCCAGGTTCTGGGCGATTTCGCCGTAGGTAAGGCCTTCCTGGCGGCTCATCCTGAAGGTATTCACGACCTTCTTGGGGAGTGACAGGTACACCCTGTCAATAAACTCCTGCAATTCCAGCGCATTGATTTCCTCTTCGACGGCCAGCGAGCTCAGGGCCAGGGAGTTGATCAAGGTCTCCGAGTCCTGCAGCGAGCTGTCTTTCTTGCGCTTGGCGTTGTCCCTCAGGTAATTGAGCGATTTGTTGCGGGCGATGGTGTACAGATAGGAGCGGAAGTTCCGACCTGGGTCAAGGGTATCCCTGCCTTCCCAGATGGCCATCATGGTTTCCTGGACCAGGTCTTCTGCATCAAGTCTGTTTCGGGTGTAGCTGTTTACAAAATGGACGAGGTTGTTGAACTCTGCCCGGTACACTGAGCGGAAGACATCCTCACTGCCGGCCTTGATGGCCAGCGTGATTTCCCGCATCCTTTCTAAAACATCTACGTTATACTCCATGCAACAAATATCGTCAATCCTGTCGGAATTTACCAGTCATAATCGCTTTTTCTGCATTCGTCCCGATGCGCACGCCGTACCCGCCGGAGGCGCATACCCATTTCTCCTTGACCGGGTCGAAGGAAGCCAGGTATCCGGCCGGGATTTCCAGGCTCACTTTCTCCGATTCGCCGGGCGCGAGGGACCGGGTTTTCCCAAAGGCCTTCAGCTCCCAGGCCGGTTTGTCCAGCCCCCCGGAGGGTGCGCTCACATAGACGCCCAGGGTTTCTTTCCCTTCCACGCTGCCGCTGTTGGTAACGGTGAAGGAAACCACTACCTTGGCCCGGGAAGCCCGGATCTTGAGTCCGGAATAATCGAAGCGGGTGTAGCTGAGCCCGTGCCCGAACGGATAGGATACCTGCTTGCCGCGGGTGCAGAAATAGCGGTAGCCCACGTAGATATCCTCGCTGTAACGCGTCTGGTCGTAATTCTTGCCGGATTCGGGATGGTCGTAGGGGAAGTCCAGGGCAGAGGGCGTGTCAAAATAGTCCACCGGGAAGGTGACCGCCAGCCGGCCGGAGGGGTTGACCGCTCCCGTGAGCAGGTCGCACACCGCGGCGCCGCCTTCCTGTCCGGGCAGCCACACGTTGAGAATGGCATCCGGCAGTGCCTTCCAGGATTCGGTTTCGATGATTCCGGCCAGGTTCAGCACCACGGCCACTTGCTTTCCTTTCGCGTGGAAGGCTTCGCACACACCGGCAATCAGTTCCTTTTCCGTATCGGTGAGGTAGTAGTCATCTTCCAGGTCGCGGTCGATACCCTCTCCCGCCGTCCGGCCAATCGTAATGACGGCGTAGTCGTCCCTTTCGGCGGCCTTGTCAATCAGGCTGCGGCTGAGGGCGAGTTCCGGCAGCAGGGGCAGGCCGATATGGACTTTGACCCTTTCGTTGGCGGCGATATCGGCCGATGCGAAGGCCACGTATTTGGTATAGAGGTCTTCCAGCTCCGGGTCGGTGGCGATACCGGCCTGCCGGAAGGCGTCATGGATCTGGACCACATGGGGGCAGACGACGAAGGCCGATCCCGAGCCTACGGCCACCAGGTCGTAGGAACGTACCCCGAACAAGGCCGCCTGGCCGCCCGAAACCGGAAGCATGCCGTTATTCTCCATGAGGACGGCGCTCTCACAGGCGGCCAGCCTGGAGACGGCCGCACCCGGGGCCAGGTCGGGTGCCTGGAATTCGCTGCCGTGCCAGCTTCGCCGGCCCAGCTGGATGACCTTGGCGCAGGCACGGTCCAGGTCGGCCGGGTCTATGGTGCCGTTTTGGACGCCCTGGATGATGTCCTGAACCTGGTTGTCGCTGCCGGGCATGAACAGGTCGTTCCCGGCATGCAGCTGGGCGGCGGTATTGTGCGGGACGATGCTCCAGTCTGTCATGACCAGGCCGTCAAAGCCCCATTCGTTGCGCAGGATGTCGGTGACCAGGGCCGGGCTTTCCTGGACAGGCAGGCCGTTGAGGCTGTTGTATGCGGTCATCAGGGTCCAGGGGGAGGCCTCCTTCACGCAGATCTCAAAGCCTTTCAGGTAGATTTCCCGCAGGGCCCGCATGCTCACCAGGGCATTGTTGTGGCCACGGTTGGTTTCCTGATTATTACAGGTAAAGTGCTTGATGGAGGAGCCGATGCCGTGGCTCTGAACACCTTTGACAAAGGCCGCCCCGATCTTTCCCGTGAGGAGCGGGTCTTCCGAATAGTACTCGAAATTCCGGCCGCACAGCGGGTTCCGGATGATATTCATCCCCGGCGCCAGGAGGATGTTCACCTGGTATCCCAGGGCCTCATATCCGGCCGCCGCGCCAATCTTCTGTACCAGTTCCTGGTCCCAGGAGGAGGCGATCGCCATATTGGACGGGAACGCCGTCGCCCGGTCCGGCTCCCTTCGGCTCAGGCGCAGTCCGGACGAACCGTCGGCCAGGACCAGGCTGGGAATGTCGTAAGCGGGGAATGCCACCGTCCTGGCACAGACGCCTTTGTTGGTGGGGGGGAACAACGCTCTCTTGAGCCCCACCACACACTGGGCTTTTTCTTCCAGGGTCATTTGGTCCAGGGCCTCCTGGGCCTTCAAGGGCAGGATGCCCAGGCAGCACAAGCTTACGATAAGGAGTACTTTCTTCTTCATGTACATAATACACTTGGCGCGGTCGGAACCCTGAAAAGAAAAAGAGATAATCCGAATCGGGGAAAGCCCCTGCCATTGGTGTATATTAAGCGTATGGAAAAATTTCTTATGTCGTTATCCAAAAAACTGCTCGGAGTGTTGATCCTCCTGGTCCTTGGCTCATTCGTCGCCAAGGCGCAGACCTTTTCCGTGGACTACAAGGCCGTAAAACTCAGTTACGCAATCTCGGATATCCAGAAAAAGTCCGGATACCATTTTGTGTACAACAATTCCCTCGTGGACGTGAATGCCACGGTGACGGCGAAAGTCCGCGGTACGATCCGTCAGGTGCTGGACGTCGTGCTGGCCGATCTTCCCATCGACTATGAGATCCTGGACCGCCAGATTACCCTGAGTCCCGCAAGGAAAGAGAAAGAGGGTAAGAAGGTGAGCGTTTCCGGTCTTGTCACGGACGATACCGGTGCGCCGCTTCCTGGTGTGTTCATCGTGGAAAAGGGAACGTCCAACGCCACGTCCACAGACCTTGACGGCAAGTATTCCATCCTGGTTCCATCCGGGTCTTTCCTGACCTTCAACTGCATGGGCTTCAAGGAAGTGGAGCAGGCGGTTCCCGCCGCCGGCGGAAAGCTGGACCTGCAGCTGGTCTCGGACGTAAACTACCTGGATGAAGTGGTCGTAGTCGGATACGGCGTCCAGAAGAGGGCAAACCTGACGGGCGCCGTTTCTACGATCAATTTCAGCGAAGGACTGGACTCCCGGCCCATCACTTCCACTTCATCGGCCCTGGGCGGCCTGGCCCCCGGCCTGGCGGTCACCCAGACCTCCGGCCAGCCCGGTGAAGACGGCGCCACCCTGCGGGTTCGAGGCAATACCACCCTCAACACCAACAGCCCGCTGGTCCTGGTGGACGGCATCGAGTATTCCATGGACAACATCAACCCGCAGGACATCGAGTCCATCACCGTCCTGAAGGACGCCTCCTCGACGGCCATCTACGGGTCCCGGGCTGCGAACGGTGTTATCCTCATCACCACCAAGGGCGGCACGGCCGGCAAGATCCATGTTACGTACAATAACAATATGACGGTCCAGATGCCTTATCTGGGCGGCCTGAAGTACGTGACCGATTATGCCGAGTCCATGCGGCTGGTCAACGAGGGCGCCGACAATATCGGCATCGCCCATGTCTATTCGGACCAGACCATCGCCCTTTGGGAAAACGCCAAGGAGCATCCCGACGAGCTGAATGCCTACGGCGTCAAGAACAGCATCGCCTATCCCAATACCGACTGGTTCAAGGAAACGTTCCACAACGGCTTCATGCAGAACCATAATGTCTCGGTCTCCGGGGGTACGGAAAAGGTAAGGGCCTATGCCTCTGTCGGATACCTGGACAATCAGGGCGTCATGAGCCATCACGGCATGAGCAGCGGAACCACCAAGTTCGACATCCGTACCAATATCGAGATCAAGTTTGCCGATTGGCTCACGGCCGGGGCGAAACTGTTTGGCGAACGGCAGGACTACGGGCTGATGAATCTTTCCTCCGGCTTCCAGTATCTGAAAATGACCATCCCGGGCATGTATCCCGGCGAACCGGACAAATGGGGCTATATCGCAACGGACGAAGAAAACGCCAATGCGAACAATATCTTTAAGAACATGGCCACCCGGGAAGGAGAGAAATATACGTACCGGGGTTCCGCCACGGCCTTTCTCAACGCCAAGCTGTACAAGGGCCTGTCGTTCGAGGTGAACGTGAATCACAATTTCACGCATGCCTACGAGCATCGCTACACCGCCTCGACCCGGGTCTGGAACTATGTTACCGACACGGTGCAAAGCGAGACGTCCCTTTCCACCGCCACGAACCGGATCAGCGTTTCGGATTCTTACCGGACCAACGGGGAAGCGCTGCTCCGCTATAACGGCAGCTTTGGAAAGCATGAGATCGGCGCCCTGGCCGGTTATTCGGTGAACTATTTCATTTCCCCGTATTCCTGGGTGCAAAAGCAGGGCAAAAGCGACTGGGCCATCACGGAAATGTATGCCTACACGACGCTGATGGACGCCGACAGCGGGAATTCGGAATGGGGGCTGATGTCGGGTTTCGGCCGAATCAATTACGCCTACGACAGCCGGTATCTCCTGGAGGCCAACCTCCGCTATGACGGCTCTTCCCGCTTTGCGCCCGAATCGCGCTGGGGTCTTTTCCCTTCGTTCTCGGCCGGCTGGCGAATCAATGAAGAGCCCTGGATGAAGGGCCGCTTCTCCTGGTTGGACAATCTGAAACTGCGCGCATCCTGGGGCGTGACCGGTAACAACAACTCCGGGAACTACGCCTGGCAGAGCACGTACACCACCCACAGCGTCGTTTCCGGCGGTCAGGAGACCACCGGACTGGTGGTCACCGCCCTGGGCAACCGGTCCCTGGAATGGGAAACCACCCGGACGGGGGACATCGGCCTGGATTTCGGCCTGTTCGGGAACCGGCTCACCGGCGAGATGGACGGATACATCCGCAACACCACCGGTATCCTGTTCCGGCCCACCATCCACATGACGATGGGTAACGTGACCGCCCCCTATGAGAACCTGGCGGCCGTGCAGAACAAGGGCGCGGAGCTCGGCATCAAATGGCGGGACGGCCTGGGCAAGGATTTCAGTTACTCCGTGGGGCTGAACCTGGCCTACAACATCACTACCGTCAAGAAGTACAAAGGTGCGCTGGTGCAGCAGTGGGTGGAAGACGAGGAAGGCAACCGCAGCTATGTGAACAATATCGGCGATGTGGCCCAGGGCGGTTTTGGCGGTTACATCGTGGAGGGCCACATCCTGGGCGACCAGTACATCCGCAGCCTGTACAAGGGCACCGGCGCCGGTTATGCCGGTGAAGGCGAGGTGGACATCAATGCCGGTCCCGTGGACGGTATGATCCGTACCGAGGCCGACATGAACTGGCTCATTGCCATGATCAGCGCCGGATACAAGTTCCAGGGAGGCCAGAACCTCTCCAAGAACACGCTCTATTATGGTGACTTTATCTATGCCGACCTGGACGGTGACGGCGATTACGGCGACAACGATGACCAGTATTTCACGTGCCACAGCTATACGCCCAAGGTGACGGCCGGTCTCAACCTGAGCCTGCGCTGGAAGAATTTTGACTGCTATGCCCTCCTTACCGGGGCCTTCGGCTTCTACCTCAACTGGAATACCAGCGTGTACAACACCACCCTCGTGAACCAGGCCCAGTCCATCATGAGAAGGATTGCCGACGACCACTATTCGGCCGACAATCCCACGGCGACCTATCCCCGGCTTACCTACAACAAGACCCTGAACGACGATCTTTGCGAATTCTATCATTACAAAGGCGATTATGTGAAGGTAAAGAGTCTGCAACTGGGATATACCCTTCCCAAATCCTTCACCGACAGACTCAATATGGAAGGTATCCGGCTGTTTTTGAGCGGGGAAAACCTTTTCACCTTCACGTCCTATCCGGGGCTGGATCCGGAAATCGGCACGTCTGTGGGATACCCTCTGATGCGAAGCCTCAGCGGCGGTTTACAACTGAATTTCTAAATCTTCTTCGGATATGAAAAAGCACATCATATTTATCGCCCTGGCTTTTGTCCTGCTCTCGTCCTGCACCGGAATCCTGGACACGTTCCCGAAGAGCCAGATTTCTGACGGCAACATGTGGTCCACCCCCAACCTGTCCCAGGCGGGCATGGACGGCATCATGTATACGCTGTACCGTCATCAGGACGGCCTGAGCACCATCACGCCCAAAGACGGCAACGGCGGCTTCAACCGCATCGGCGCGGAAGGGATGGGCTATACCAGCATCCTGGATGCCGGCAGCGAGTGTTCTTTTATCCGGAATGCCACCAAAAGGGCCAACGGCACCGAGAATTCCGCGGAATGGAAAAGCATGTACTATACCATCCACGCCTGCAACCGGGCTATTGCCCATCTGGACAAGGAAGTGGTGGGCGAAGCGCTCTATGGACAGTATATCAGCGAAGCCCGGATGATCCGCGCCTTCTGCTACACCCGGCTCATCATGCTCTTTGGCGAAGTCCCCATCTACCTGGAGGAGGTGGATGATGTCAACTGCACCAAAACCCAGAGCGTCTGGGATGATTGCTGGGCCATGATCATCAAAGAATGCACGGAATGCATCGAAAATCCGGATTTCCAGACCAACAATTTCTCCGGCGACCGGCTCTACAAGCCCTCCAAGGGAATGGCATATGCCCTCCGGGGCAACGCCTATATGTGGCTTGCCGCCAACAAGAATCCCGAGATTTATCCCGACGGCGTGAGCATCAGCGCCGAGAAGTCGAAGGAGTACTACAACCTGGCCGCGGCCGATTTCGCCCAAGTGAAAGCATGCGGCTTCGGCCTGTGGGAAGGGGAGTGGGAGGCCTTGTTCTCCTATGAGAACGAGCACAATAAGGAGATGATTTTCCCGCTGGAATTCACCTTTACCGAAGGCTTCTCTTCCATTTGGCAGTGGGTTATCGGCGCCCGTTCCCATCTGAATTCCTGGACCCGGCTCATTCCTTCCACCGATTTCGTGGACGATTTCCAGTGGAGCGACGGGCGCGAATTCAAGTGGGCCGATGCCATTCCTGACTGGAACAAGCTCACGGAAAAGCAGCGCGAGGTGTTCTTCCTGCGCGACAGCCTGATTAGCTACCGGGATTCCGTCGCGGCGGGCACTTCCGTGGAGAAGTACATCACCCTGAGCGGCCAGCTGGAGAAAGTCATCAGCCGGGTGGGCGAGGATGTCTTCAATGCCTATTATCTCAATTTCGGGAATGAAGCCCGTCTGCGCACCGGTTTCGAGGGACGCGATCCCCGCTTGGACAAGGCGGTGGTCACGCCCTACAAGAAATACAAGTTTATCAACGAGACCTCGCTGTCGGCCATCGATTTCCAACTCCGCTGGCCCCGTTTCAAGCGGCAGGACGGCGAGGTGGATTCCGACCTGTTCCCCGAGTTCTCCTCCAACATGGTGTATCTCTGGAACAAGGGCATCGTCAATGACGGGAGCACCCTGGACCGCGTGTTCGACGGCACGGACTGGCCGCTCATCCGCTATACGGAGATCCAGCTGATGTGGGCGGAGGCCCTGGTGGGCGCCGGCCGCGTGGGCGAAGCCCTTCCGCTGCTGAACGAAATCCGCACCCGGGGCGGTATGCCGCCCGAGACGAGCGCCGATCCCGCCAAAGTCCTGGAGACCATCCGCTACGAATCCCGTGTGGAGCTGTGCCTGGAGGGCAAGGATTTCTTCAACGAGATTCGCTGGGGCACCTACCAGGAAACCAAATTCCAGGGCAAGGATTTCTGGGAGCCCCGTTCCTGCTGGAATTCGGGCGGCTGGAAGACCGGTTACTATTATGTCGAGCACATGTGGCCGCTCAGCGCGCCGCTGGATGAGATCCTGATGAATGCCAACCTGAAGCGCCGTCCCTGGTGCTGGGCCTATTAGGCGGCCATGAGACGGGGCGTCTTAGGGGCCTTCGCGGTATGGATTATGGCGGTTTCCTCCTGCATTCGGGAGGATCCGCCACAACCTTTTCCGGGACCTGGGCCCGGGCAACTGGAGCAGGTGAGCCTGGAGAACCTCACCGTGCGCGCCTATCTGAACTTCCTGGACATGCTGCCCTATAAGGACGGCGATTATTCCTATTCCTACATAGACGACTATTATCAGCTCACCACCACCTACCGGAAGGACCAGCCCCGTCCCGTTACCATCCGCTGGGAGCAGGGCGGGGGATCGCAGCGCCTGCTGGTGGCCGATAATCCGGCGTTTACCGATGCCCTGGTCTATCCCGTGGGGGCCCTCTCCGGAAGCTATGACATCTACAACCTCATTCCCGGGCGGCAGTACTGGTGGAAGGTCCAGTCGGCCGACACGGGGGAATGCTTTGGCGAAGGCAGTTTTCTCACCACCGGGCGCCGCCGCTTCCTCCAAGTGGACAATATCTGCAATGTCCGGGACCTGGGGGGCATTCCAGTAGACGGCGGTGCCCGGCGCATCAAATACGGCCTCCTTTTCCGCGGCGGCGAGATGAACGGCTATCACCAGGATTACGAGAACCGGTACACCCGCATCAACGCCAGCGGGATATCGGCCATGAAACAGCTGGGCGTTGGGGCCGATCTGGACCTGAGGACAGCCACGGAGGCCGTGGACATCACTTCTTCGCCCCTGGGCGAAGAGGTGGACTACGTCCGCTTCGAGGAGGCCAATGCCTACTATTACGACAAGTTCTGGAACTCCGACGAGTATATCCGGGCCTTCCAGTGGGTAATTGATGAGCTGCGCCAGGGAAAGCCCGTCTTTTTCCACTGCATCTACGGCGCCGACCGCACCGGCACTCTGGCCTTCCTCATCGAAGCCCTCCTGGGGGCCGACGAGAACCAGCTGGCCATCGATTACGAGCTCACTTCCTTTTCCTTCGGCCTGGAATCTCCGCCCCGCCGGCGCGGCCCTAAAAACGAGATCAGCGTCTACCGCTACCGCCAAATGCTGGAAGGCTTGCTATCCGCCAGATTCAGCGGGGCAAGCCTTCAGGAAAAAATCCGGAGATTCCTTTCCAGTGGAATCTCCGGCGAAGATTTGGACTGGTTTGCGTCTTTCATGCTGGAAGACGCAAACCAGCAGTAATCATTATTCGGCCAATACGGCACGGACGCGGAGGCCGTCCCAGATATAGCTCTTGTTGTTCATGTAGTTGTCGCCCGGATCCAGGCGCATCAGGCAGGCGCGGTTCCAGTAGTTGCTGCCGCTGGGGTCGTAGATGATGTTGCCGTAGTCCGTGGTGGAAACCCAGTAACGGCCTTTGGTCCCGCTGGTGGTGGCGCTTCCGTTGTCGGTGTAGGAGCAGCGGTACAGGGCCAGTTCGGCACCGTTCGCCTTAATGGTGACAGCTCCGTACTTGGTCGAAGTGAAGTTCGCGCTGTTCTTGTATGCGCCGGGGTCGTACTCGTCAATGACAACCTTGTTTTCCGTGTCAATGGCATTGGTGAGCAACTTGTAAGTGCCGTCTTTCAGGATGTTGGTGCCCACTTCATTAGACGGCAGTCTCCAGGCGCTGCCCCACTTGACACGGGCCACATCGAACTTGGTACCGCCGATATCATAGTAAGTTCCGGGACCGTGCTGCGGGCCTTTACCGCCGGCGGCGGCATACTCGATGAAGGGCGCTACGCCCTCGGCGGCGCCGATGTTCTTATAGCCCAGCTGGGTGGTGTAGGCCGAACCGTTGAACCATCTGTAGTTATTCTTGCTGAAGGAGGTCTTGGGCTCCGTTTCACCCCAGGAATAGAGGTAACCGGCAATCGCATCATCCGAGGTAGGGACATCGCCGCCCACGTTGAAGGGGGCCCAGCTGCCCAGCGGATAATCCTTTCCGTCGTAGGTTACTTTGCCCAGCTTGATGGCTTCGCTCTCGAGCGGACGGGGCATCAGCTCCAGGCCGCTCATGTCGAAGGTGCCGGCATGGCCACCCTTGGCCGAGAGGTTTGCCGAGGTGACCTTGCCCTGGGACTTGCGCTTGTCGGCCGAGAAGATGGTGACGATGAGGCCGGCTACGCGGTTGTCCGAGGAATTCATCAGGTCGATGGCGGGGACGGCCAGATAGACGATCTGCCCGGCAGTGGAAGCGGCCGGCAGGGAGAGCATCTTCACGGCCTCCTTTTCGGTGCTGGACGTGGTTCCGGCGGCCTTTCCGGCGGCGTTGACATCCCAGCCGCCATTGTGGTCCTTACCGGTATTGAACTCGATATCCTTGATGCCGGCCGGCAGTTTCACCCGCATGAGGAAGGTGAGCGCCTTGGCCTCTTTGGCAGAGAAATCGAAAACGGGGGTCTTGCCTTCGGCCTTGGCAACCACATAGTCGTAATTGCCGATCTTGCCGATGGACCCGTCCTGGTCGTCATAGGTGCAGATGATGGTGCCGTTCTCCACCTTGGCCTTGCCGTTCACGGCCACCCACTGGGTGCTTTCATTGGGTTCTACGGCTCCAGAAGCCTTGAACTCCGCCGATTTTCCGGCTGCGCTGGTGGTGAAGGTGACGGGGGTGACGGTCTCGCCGTTGATTTCCAGGGCGACGAAGCTGTCTCCGCTTTTCCAGGCACCGGCCGTGATGTCGGCGATGCTCTCTACCTCGGAATAGCCGTCGGTATAGTCGGCTTTGGTGAGGGCGGCGGCCCCGTGGACGATGGCCGTAGCGGTAACCTTTACGCCGTCAGTCTGCGCGGGCGTGGCGGTAACTTCCAGGGCTTCCTTGGTGCAGCCGGCCAGAAGCATGGCCGCTGCAGCGGTAAGTGCAATGCTGAATGATTTCATGGCGCACCTCCTTCTTACTCGTCCCAATCCATGGGACCGTCATCCACGAAACCGGCCGGTGCGGCGTTGTTCGACGTGATTTCCGTCTGCGTTTCAGGGTCGGGGCCGGGGCCCGGTCCGGGTGTGGGCTTGTCCGTGCAGGAGCTTAGCGCCAAGGCGGCCAGTATGGCCACCACGATCAGAATGCTTTTTCTTTTCATTGTTTTGGGTATTGAGTATTAGTTTGTAAATGATAGATCTTCTTCGATGGAGGGCGCAATGCTGTCGGAACCCTGCCCCGTGTCGGGATGGGGGGCTGACCAGATGAAGTGGCTGTCCAGTCCGTAGCCTGTATAATCCCTGGTGAGGATGCTCTCCGAATAGGTCTTTTCGCCTCCTGGTAAGGTATGTTTGGCCGTTATCTTCCAATCGGTCACGGCCGCGGGGTCTCCGCCGGGCGCATCGATGACCCACCAGGTGTAGGAGGTCCTCACCCAGTTGCCGTAGGGTGCGTGCATCACTTCGTAATAGTAAGAATCACCGCACTGGTCGATGAGGGCGCTTTTCACGCGGGTCATGGGCACGGTCTCTCCGTTGTGCGTGAAACTGAGCGTCCAGGTTTCCTCTCCGGCGGCGGTTTCGGGGTCGTCCCCGTCCCAGACACGGACCAGGAACTTGCCTTTGTAGGCATCTTCCCACTTATAGCCGGAGTAGCTGTCGTTGCCGCTATAGACCCGGATCTGAAAATCTTCGCTCTCCTTCCAGGTCTTGTTGTATCCCCAGTACAGGACGGCCCCGTCGTAGGTGTGGACCCCATAGCCGGCCGGGCTGCCGTTCGCCGACACATCGGCGCTCCACATAAGGCCGCTGAGGGACTGCAGGCCATGCTCGATGATGGCGTGTCCGTTCTGCGTCCTGTACGTGCTGTGGGTATAATTCTTCAGGTTGTGCAGGTGGCCGGAGTAGATGTGGGCTTCGTTGAAGGCACGGAGCTCCCGCTTGGCCTCGTCCGCGTTCATGCAATTGGTGAGCGGCGCGTGGGTGCACAGGATGACCACCTTACTGGCCTTGTCCTTGACCAGGGCGATATCTTCCCGCAGCCAATGGAGCTTGTCTCCCGTCAGGCCTTCCCTGTACTTGATATGGTTGTAGCCGCCGCTTCCGCCTTCCGTCTTTCCGTTGAAATCGATATCGTCCACCACGATCACATGGGCGTTCCCTATGTCGAAGGAGAAGTCCGTGGGGCCGAAATGGTTCAGGAAATGGGCCGTGCTCTGGTCGTCGGTCCCATTCTCTATGCTCTCATGGTCATGGTTGCCGATCACGTAGAAGAACGGCATGGTTCCGCCGTCGGCTGTCCGGATGCCGGCATAGACCTCGCGTACGGGAACGGCCATCGTCAGGTTGTCCGTGAGCTGGTCTCCCAGGGCCATGCCGATGACGGGTCCCGCGAGTTTGTCCACCGTCGCCTGTATGTCGCCGAAAGCCTCTTCGGAGAAGCGTGCCAGCTGCGTGTTGTTCTGGACATGGGCATCGGCCACCGTGAGGAGGGTGAAGCGGGTTACGGGAGCCGGGCGGGGCGTGAGCGAGAAGTCTGCCGTCACTTCGGTGCGGCCGGTGAGGTCTATCAGCTTATAGAAAGCGGGACGGCCGTCAGGGCCGATAGGGATCTCGTAGGCGGCGGGAATGGTGGCCGTGATGTACCGGGCCGCCTTGTTCACCTCCATGCTGTAGGCGCCCTCGGCGTCTGTGCAGCAGCAGGAGTAGCCGTCGGAAACCGTCACGCCGGCAATGCCTTTTCCGCTCACGGCATCGCTCACATGGCCGCTTGCCGTCACCACCGGATTCTCGTCCGTATCCTGGGCGAGGACAGGCCGCACGGTGAAGGCGTATTCGCATCCATCCGAAAGGAGATCGACCAGGGCGCTCCTTACATACAGCCGGTAGGCTTCGTTCCGCCCGGCGGTAATGTTGTGGACGCCGCCGAAATAATACCCCGCCTTGCCCACTAGCGAGGGTGCGGCGGCCTGGGAGCCGGCGGTGTAGTAATACCTTCCCGCGAAAGGGAAGAAAAGGGTTTTGCCGTTCCGGGTAAAGGTGCGTCCGTTCACCGCCACGCCGTTGTATTCGGCCACATCGACGGTCTTGAACAGGTTGTCGGTGGTGGTGCTGCGGCCGGCGGTACAGGTGAAACTGTCGTTGCTGCCCGTGAATCCCATCATCTCCTCCAGGAAGGGCATCCGCCAGGCGCTGCCCCACTTGACGCGCGCCACATCGTATTTGGTGCCGGAAATCACGTGGAGGTCCAGCCGGAAGTCTTTCTGCCCGGCATGGGACCTGACATAGCCCAGCGACTCGTCTTCATCGGCATACTTGTAGGAATCGTGGCTGTAGGACTCCCGCTGCTCGGTTTCTCCCCAGGCGAAGTAGGAGCCGTAGGCTTCCTCGGCCGTAGTGGGCGAAGCCTTTGCACCCACGTTGAAGGGGGCCCAGTCGGGGGAGCAGGTAAAGGCATACTGATCCTGCAGCCCGTCCCAGGATGTGTTGCTGCCGAAGCGCAGGGTGCTGGAGAGTTTCGCGATGAAATTGACGGCGTCCTCCGGCAGCGGACGGTCTATCAGCGCGCCCATCTCCAGGGTAGCCACGTGGCCGCCCTTGCCGGCGAAATTGCTGCTCAGGACCTTCCCCTGGGACTGCGTGCCGGCTTTGTTGAAGGCCGTGACAATGAGTCCGGCATCCTTATAGTTCACCGCCGGAACGGCCAGGTAGAGCGTCTGTCCGGCTGTGGTTTCGCTTTTGGAAAGGAGCTGCTTCGTGGCCTTGGGGCGGTAATCCGGCTGGCAGGGGAGGGCCGTTCCGTCGGTCCCTATCACCCATTCCGGACCTTCGGCCCAGGTGTTGAACTCCACGGCCTCCACGCCTTCCGGCATCTTGATCCGGAGCAGATAGGTCAGGTGTTTTCCGCTGCCATAATTGAAATCCGGCGTTTCCCCGGTGGACAGGGCCACCATATAGTCGAACTTCTCCAGGGAGGATAAGGAACCGTCCTGCCCGTCATAGGAGCAGGTTATGCTTTCCCCGTCGAACGAGGCCCCCTTTCCCAGCACCGCCACCCAGGTGGTGCCGCTTCCGGCGGCTACGGCCCCGGAAGAAAGGAACGTGGTCTTGACCTCGGCCGATGCCGTTGCCGTAAAGGTGACGGGGGTGACGCTGCCGGCGTTGATCTCCAGGGCCAGGAAGGTGTCTCCGGTCTTCCAGCCGGCCTTGATGCCGCCTTCATCCTCTTCGTAAACCATTCTGGTGCGGGTAGTTGGCAGGGATGCAGTGGCCGTAATGATCGCTTCTTCACCGGAAACAGGAACCGGTTGTTCCTTGACACAGGAAACGGAAAGGACGGCCAGGACAGCCGCCGTCAGGCTATATGTGGTTATTGGTCTCATCTTTCGCATACTCAATATACACTTATCAGTGTATAATTCCCTGAATGTGTAATAATAATTGTATGGACAAATTTACGAGAAACTTTGGAGGAATCCTGCTGGCCGCGCTGGTTTTCTGCGGCTGTACTGCAGGCAGGTCACGTTTTGCCAATCCTTTCATCGGCACGGATTATACCGGACACACTTCACCGGCCGCTTCCTGCCCCTTGGGCATGGTCCAGCCGGGGCCGCATACGGGCAATTACCTGTGGAAGTATTGCAGCGGATACAATCATGCCGATTCGCTTATCCTGGGCTTTACCCAGAACCGGCTCAGCGGCACGGGGGTCCCCTCGCTCTGCAACGTGCTGATCATGCCCTTCTCCGGGAACGCGGGGCCGGGTTTCGCCAGCGCCAAGGCGGGCGAAAAGGCCGTTCCGGGCTACTACGAAGTGGATCTTCCGGACAACGGCGCCCACGTGGAGATCACCTGCTCGCCGCGTGTGGCCTGCTATACGATGGCCTTTGACACGCCGGAGCGCAAGCTGTTCGTGAACCTGCAGAACATCCAAATCCGGGACCGGACCGCCACCCCGTCCCTGCGGGGCGCCATCCGCGCCTGGGAAGGGGAGCAGGAAGGTCCCTATACCCTGCGCGGCCATCTCGCCGCCTCCAGCTGGGTGGACTATGACCTGTGGTACGAGCTGGTCTTCGACAGGCCCGTCGTGAAGGCCGATACCGTCTCCCTGGACAGCGCCTACGTGGCGCCGGCCTTCATCCTGGATTTCGGCCCGGGCCATGAGCCCCTGAAAGCCAAGGTCGCCCTCTCGTACACATCGGCCGCCGGTGCCGCCGCCAACCTGGAAGAAGTGCCCCACTGGGATTTCGCGAGGGTAAGGCGGGAAGCGGCCGGGCGTTGGGAAGAAATCTTCAGCCTCATCGACATAGACGCCCCCGACAGCATCCTGACGGCGTTCTATACGTCCCTATACCACCTCTATCTCCAGCCCAACCTCCTCTCCGACCGAGGTGAGGACGTCCGCTATTCCACCTTCTCGCAGTGGGATACCTTCCGGGCGGCCGATCCCCTTCGCACGATGCTCACCCCGGATATCGAGGCCGATATCGCGCGCAGCATGCTCTCCGCGGCCGAAGAACGCGGCCATCTTCCGGTATGGGACCTCTGCGGAAAGGACAACTACTGCATGATTGCCAACCATGCAGTCCCCACCGTGGTGGATGCCTGCCTGAAAGGCCTTCCCGGGGTGGATGCCCGCCGGGCCTACGCCGCGGTGAAGGCCTCCCTCACCACCGAACACCCGAAATCCCAGTGGAGCCTGTACGACCGGTACGGCTATCTGCCCTTCGACCTGGTGCCCGTGGAGTCCGTCTCCCGCACCCTGGAACAGTGTTATGATGACTGGTGCGCCGCCCAGCTGGCCCTGTCACTGGGCGAGGAAGAAGATTATGCGTTTTTCCTGAACCGCTCCCGCAATTACCGGAATCTCTTCGACCCTTCCACCGGCTTCTTCCGGGGCAAGGATTCCCAGGGCCGGTGGCGGGAGCCTTTCGAGCCCTACCGTTACAGTCATGCCTCCCACCAGGGCGGGGATTTCACGGAAGGGAACGCCTGGCACTATCTGTGGCATGTGCTGCAGGATCCCGAGGACCTGATGGAACTGCTGGGAGGCCGGGAGCGCTTTGTCTCGCGTCTGGATACGCTCTTTGGCGTGAGCGTCCCGCCGGAGATGACCGGCGAGGCTTCGGATGTGACCGGCCTCATCGGCCAGTATTCACACGGCAACGAGCCCTGCCACCATGTCATATACCTCTACACGCTGGCCGGCAGGCAGGACCTGGCGGCCCGGCATATCCGCGAGGTGTTCCGGGATTGTTACCGCAATGAGCCCGGCGGCCTCTGCGGGAACGACGACTGCGGCCAGATGAGCGCCTGGTACATCTTCTCCGCCCTGGGCTTCTATCCCGTGAATCCGGTGAGCGGCGTGCTGGTTCCCGGCGAGCCGCAGGTGCGCCATGCCCGCATCAACGGACGTCGTATCTTCTGAGGATGCGGAGAATCTCTTTTTCAATGGACTGCTCCCAGAGGGTGTAGCCGTAGTTGTCCGGATGCACCCCGTCCACGGTGGCTTCGTGGGTGGGGGAGGTGGCGTTGGTGGACCGGATGTAATAGACGTCCCGGTAACGCATGCAGGCCACGTTCATCAGGCTGTCGGCCAGGCGCTGGCGGTCTGCCTCACGCGCCTCCTCATCCACATTGAAATTGCGTTTTTCCCGGTAGATGGTGCGCTGGAAAATGAGGGGTTTGCCCGGATGGGCGGCCTGGATTTTCTCGATGAAGGGGAACAGGCGCTCGCGCATCATCTGGCGGGAAGGATTGGAGAAGGCGTCGAAGATGAACGCATCCACATCGGCCGCGGCAAGCACATCGGCAAAATAGTCCTGGAGCTTGCAGTTGCCGCTGCAGGCCAGGCTCAGGAGCTGGATGCCGGTGTGGCGGGTGAACTGCGCGGGATAGGTCATCCCGCTGCGGGAACAGCTCACACCGTGCGTGAAGCTGGAGCCGAAGATGGCCACGCGGTGCCGGAAGGGCTGGGGCAGCGCTTCGATACAGGCGCCTTCGCAAATGCCGATATCCAGGCTGTACAGCTCGCTCATCAGGGGCAGGTACAGCAGGCATTCGTGCATGGACCCGTCCATGTGGCTGATGAGGGTATAGGGCTTGTCCTGCTGGTTTTCCGACATGGCGCCGCCGGCCGCCGCCCACAGCCACTGGCCGTCTTGGCGGATATAGAGGTCAAAACCCCGGGCGGCGTTGCCCATGGTGTTGGAAGGGTGTTCCATCCTGCCGGTCGTGGCTTTGAGGCAGATGGCCGGGCTGTCGGTGCGGAAGGCCACGGCCAGGCCCGTGGTCTGCCTCACCTGTTTGTTTTCAAGGGGGGTGAAGCCCTTGAAGCGGACCGTATCAACCCGGTGATACGGGTTGGGGGTATCCGGGAACAATTTGCCGATGATTTCCAGTTCCGTCGCGGGAACGAAGCGGAACGTGGGGTTCTGGGCCTGGGCGCCCACGGCAGCCAGGCAGGAAACAAGCAGGAGGATCAGGGTTTTTCGCATCTTGGTTGGGGGTTACAGTGCTTTGAGAGAAAGGGCAAAACCGCCGCTCCGGGCCATCCGGACCGGGATTTCGGAGGCCGATGTGACCTCGAAGCGGGTAATCTTGTAGGACTGGGGATTCGTCTGGTAATCGGCATCCGGACCATCGGCATAGAGGGTGGCCTGATAACGAAGGCCGGGCTTCAGGAAATCCAGCTTCACGGTGGTTTCATAGGCATTCTCGCCGGAGATTCCGCCCACAAACCAGGTGTCGGCCCCGGTGAGTTTCTTGGGGTGACGGGCCGTGATGATGTACGCGCCCGGCTCGGCTTCCAGATACAGACTCTTGTCCCAGTCCAGCGCCACGTCCTTGATGAACTGGAAGGCATCCAGGAAACGAGCGTAGTTTTCCGGCAGGTCGGCGGCCATCTGGAGCGGGGAATAGAAGGTTACATAGAGTCCCAGCTGGTTGCAGAGGGTATGGCGCATCTTTCCGCTCTGGCCGGGGGCCGTTACGGACATATCCTGTTCGAAGATGCCGGGCGTGTAATCCATGGGGCCTCCCTGGCCGCGGGTGAAGGGCAGGATGGTGGTGTGTCCGGGGTTGATCTTGGCCTTATACTCGTTTCCCATCGCGCTCTCGTTGCCAATCAGGTTGGGCCAGGTCCGGCAAAGGCCCGTGGGGCGCACCGCTTCGTGGGCGTTCACCATGATGTGGTACTCGGCGGCTTTCCGGATGCAGTAGAGGTAGTGGTTCACGATGCTCTGGCTGTAATGGTGCTCCCCGTACGGGATGATGCGTCCCACATATCCGCTTTTGACGGCATCGTAGCCATATTGCTTCATGAGTTGGTACGCCTGGTCCAGATGCCGCTCGTAGTTCACCGTGGACGAGGAGGTCTCATGGTGCATGATGAGCTGGATGCCTTTGGCATGTGCATAGGCATTGAGGGCGGGGAGGTCGAAATCGGGGTAGGGGGTTACGAAGTCAAACACATCGTACTTCTGCTTGTTGTACCAGTCTTCCCAGCCTTCGTTCCAGCCCTCGATGAGCAGGGCGTCGAAGCCGTTCCCGGCCGCGAAGTCTATATACCGGCGCACATTGTCGTTGTTGGCCCCGTGCTTCCCATGGGGTTTGACCTTGGTGTAGTCCGTTTCGCCCAGCCGTACGGAGGGCAGCTCGTCGGTATAGGACCACTGGCTCTTTCCCGTAATCATTTCCCACCAGACGCCCATGTATTTGACCGGATGGATCCAGCTCACATCTTCCAGCGCGCAGGGATCGTTGAGGTTGAGAATGAGTCGGGAAGCCAGCACGTCGGTGGCTTTCTGGCACACCTGCACGGTGCGCCAAGGCGTCTTGCAGGGCGCCTGGAGCCGTCCTTTCACCCCTTGCGCATCGGGCGTGAGGTGCGTGTGGAAGGTCATCGTCCGGGGCTCCAGGACCAGATTCATGGTGGGATAATCCACCACGGCCGCCTCGTGGAGGTTCACATACAGGCCCTCGTCGGTCTTCATCTGCAGGGCGGTCTGCACCGCGCCCGGGCCAATGAAAACCTGGCCGGCCTTATGACGCAGGCGGCTCTTCTCATTGAGGGAGGGGATGTCTGAGAGGCGGCTGCAGGTATAGTTGTACTCCTGCGAGTCGTAGTCGCCGCTGATCCACCAGGCGGTGTGGTTCCCGGCCATGGCGAATTCCGTTTGCTCCTCCTTTATCTGGAAATACGTGAGACGGTTTTTCTGCGGGAATTCATAGCGGAAACCCAGGCCGTCGTCGTACAGGCGGAAACGGATGTCCATCGCCGTACTGTCGTGGCGCAGCAGGTGCACCAGCAGCTCGTTGGCGTGGTTACGGATGCTGTCTTCCTCGCCCAGGACAGGCGCCCAGGTCTCGTCAATGGTGCCGGTTTCGGTGCCGACGATGCGGAATTCCTGCGCCAGCTGCGTCCCGTCAAGGAGCGAAAAACCCATCTTGGAAGGCAGGACAATGTCCTGTCCCTTGTACGAAAGGGCATAGACTGGTTCCCCCTTTTCAGTGAGGCCGAAGGTCAATGCCAGCGCCTCGTCGGGGCTCCGGTGGATCAGAGATTCACGGGTGGAAACCGGCTTGCCCCCACAGGAAAGCAGCAGCAGGGTAAGAAGGGCTGCGGTGGTGATTCTGTTTGTCATGTGCATAGGGTGAAAAACCCGCCCCGAAGCCGGCGGGGCCGCGGGGCGGGCGTTGTTGTATCTGATAGAAGGGATTATTTGCCCCGGTAGGATACGTTGATGGTGGAACTGGCGAGCACCGGCCGGATCTGGAGGCCCCATTCGCGCTTCATACCCTTACGCCACCAGTCGGCCGCTCCGTGGCCACTCGTGCTGCCTACAATATATGCGCTGTCATAATCGACGCCTCCCTGATTTCTCTGGAACTGGTCGGCCGACCAGATGCAGGCCTGGTCCCAACCCTTAGGCTGGTGTTCATTCGTCCCCATCCTGGCATTGTACCCGGGAAGGAATACGCCGCCGTAAGAGAGGCCACCCTGTCCGTTTACGGTTGTCCAGGATGCTTTTTTCCAGGTAGCATAAGCCTCGATGAAGCCAGGCATCCTCCATGCGCTGCCCCACTTGACGCGGGCCACATCGTAGCGGCCACCCCGGATGGTGTTGTAACGGCCGGCAAGATTCGGTGTCTCGACAGCGGCATAGACGGAGATGTAGTTATAATAATTGGTGTTGGCACCACTGGGTTGTCCCCTCAAAGAGTAAGCCGGGAAAGTATAGCCGTCCTCCCTTCCCCGCTCTTCGGGCGTGGTGATTTCTCCCCAGCCATAATAGTTGCCTTTCCCTTCCGGTGTGGATGCTCCTAAGTTGAAAGGAGCCCAGAAGGTATCGGTGCCGGTAAGGTCAAAAATATAGTTTGAGGAACCATCTTCAGAGATGGCATCAGTCGTTACAACCTCGATGGCGTCCGAGGGTTTGGGCCTTGTGATAAGCGTCCATTCGCTCATGTCCCAGGTGCCCACCTGGCCACCCTTGGAAGACAGGTCCTTGTCTATAACGGAACCATTGGACTGGGTTGCCTCGGCAGAGGTATTGTTGAGCAGGGTAACAATCACCCCTGTCCTCATGTTCCCATACTGCTTGTTGTTGTTATAGGTCCATGCCTTGCTGTTGTGATTGATGGCAGGGACGGCTATATAAGCCAGGTCCCCCGTTGCGGAAGTAGAGGATAGGGTGATCGTTGTGGTTGGAATGTTCGAATAGGGATCATTCTCTCCCTTTGCGTAAAAATAAGATGGGCCGGAGCCCTGGACCTTGAAAGTCGCGGGAGAGGTGTATTCAATGCACTTGATGCCAGCGGGCAGTTTGAGCCGGACAATATAGGAGAGTTTTTCGCCGCCCTCGAAATTAAACGAAGGCGTGAGGCCGGTACCGGTAGCTGTCACATAGTTGTATTTGTTCAGATTGGCAATGGTCCCGTTCTGACCCGTGTATCCGCAGTGGACTTCGGTTCCGTGCACGGAGGCACTCTTGCCCAGGACGGCCACCCATTCCGTACTGGCGGTAACGCCTTCGGCCTCGGCCGTGAAGGCGGCAGACGTGCTTCCCGCACCGGAACTCAGGGTAAAGGTAACCACCGTGGACCCGTCCTGGATGGCATAGAAGGTATCACCTTCCGACCAGACGGAGGAAATGCCGGCGCCGCCGCCGGGGGTGTTCTCGGAGTAGGTGACCTTGGTAGGACAGTTCACCAGGGCGGTGATAATCTGCTTGTTACCAGCTTCGGGGGCGTTTTCCTCCGGGGTGACGGGTTCCTGAACTTTCTGGCAGGCGCAAAGGGCTGCAAATCCTGTGATAAGCGCGAAATACTTTTTCATGGTTGATTCTGGTTATCCGTTTTAAAACAGCTCAAAACCGGTGATATCATCTTCTATGATGCCGGGGGTGACGGTCGTGTCCGTGCTCGTGGCCAGGGTCGCTTCCATTTCAATCCGTAGCGATTCGGTTTCGGGGGAGAGGTATTCTTTTCTCATGTTAATTATGCTGTTACCAATAATACACACGATATCACGGCTCCCCTGAATATTTTTGGCAGAGAACAGGCCGGGATACTTTTTCATGGCAGCACTTTGCTTAATTAAAATCGGGGTTCTCATCCTCTTCTATACCCGGGGCATTCCCGCTGGCGGCAATGCACTGCTCCAGTTGAACGAGGTAAATGCTTGTCTGGGGCGTGGTGTACTCCAGCACCTTGTCTAGTGTTATCCGTTTCATAGGCGATTGTGTTTCCTATTATACTACACCCCGCATCCCGGATTCCCTGACAGATAATTGTCAAAAACAAAAAAAGGGGACAGGCGTTTTCCGGTGTAATATAAATATTGGATTGAACAACGGAAATAACACGCATGAAACAAACTCGTCTTTTTTTAACCGCATGGGCCGCTGTTTTCGCCGCGCTGGCTTCGTGCAGCAAGGTGGAAGATCTCGAAATGCCCGCCGATTCCGCTCAAAAGCAAATCATCTGCGCCACGGTTACGCTTCCCGAACAGGCGGGGGTCAAAGTCTCCTACGATGAGGTGGATCCCCAGGACAAGGCTTCCGGCCTCAAGTCTGTCTGGGAAACCGGCGATTGTTTCTATGCCATCCAGGATGGAACCCAGGTGGTCAGCTTCCGCTTGACCTCCGGTGCCGGCACCCGGTACGGAACCTTCTCGGCCGAGTCGTCCGGCGTCAGCGCCAATACCTCATGGACTGCCGTACTGGGTTCCCACGGCGCCGCCTCAGGTTCTGCCATCCAATGCCTGTACGATGCGCAGGACGGCACCCTGGCATCTCTGGGCGCATACGACTACATCGTGTCGGCCACCAGCGGCTCATCGCCCGCATTCGATTTCTCTTCCGGGCCCCGGCTGTCGTATTTCATGCGTATCAAACTGCCCGCCGGCGTGCGTTACCTGGAGTATTGCACCACGGCGTCCTGGAAAGTGACAGCCATGTCAAATACCCTCGTGCCTGACGGCCATTTCGACAACGTGTCGCTTGCCGACCTGGGACACGAATCCCAGGCAGGGGAGGCCTGCTACCTGGCCGTTCCCGCCACGCAGTACGGTTATACCATCTACCAGCAGCAGAAAGGCGTCATCATAACTTTCTTCAATGCCGGGAAAAACAAGTCCAACGGGCGCGTGATCAGTGCTGACTGCAGCGACAAGGGCGGCCAGGTGGGCACTTTCGACGTCTCCTCGATGGAACTCATCGACCGGCCCCTGCCCGATGAGGCCGTGTCCCTGGGCGCCCGTTCTTTTGTTATCAGAAAAGACCCGGATGGCGATTTTTGCAACAAATACAACAACCTGGGTGACTACGAGTACCACTCGGCGGTGGCGCCGGCCTGGGCCCCCTATAATCTGGGCGCAAAGGTGACGGCCGATACCCCTACAGCCCAGGATCTCTACGGCGACAGCTTCATGTGGGGCGAGACCGCCCCGCGCACCAGCTTCTCGTCATCGGCATGGACCTATAACGGCCAGCATACGGTGGGCGGCATCGAAAATTTCGCCTCCACCCAGCTGGGCTATTTCGAGACGGTGGCCGTGCACGACGGATCTTCTCCCGGGACCATGAAGTTCCAGCGCATCTCGGGCACCAAATATGATCCCGCCCGCGTGCGCTGGGGGCATGACTGGCGGATGCCCACCATCGAGGAGCTGGTATCGCTCATCGGCGACAACATCAGCATCGACATCACCGACGCGCAGAGCACCACGGCGTCCGGCCTCACCACCAAGATGGAAACGATTGACTTCTACGGGGTGGGACGCACCGTGAAGGGACGCTGGTTCAGAAATGGGGACAACACCGTATTCTTCCCCTTCGGCGGATGGTATGGGACCGGGCACGCCTACTATGGCGCCCGCGGCTTCTATTGGAGCGACAGCCGGATCCGGGCCACGCCCTCCAACGGGAACCTCACCAACGCGGCGCTGCGTTTTGAGATGACCGGGAGTTCCCTGAATTTCGGCCGGAACAGTAGCCCTTCCACGGAAATGTACTATGGCCTGGCCATCCGTCCCGTGCGCAATATCATCAAGATGAACGGCTCGTCCACGGCGCCCGGCATCTGGGAAGACGCGGGCGAGAGCACCATCCAGCCCTCGTCCAATCTATGGGGCGTTATCAAGGACAGCGAGGGCAATCCCATCCCCGGCGTGGTGGTTTCCGACGGCTACTCCTGCGTAAGGACGGACATCAACGGCACCTACCAGATGGCGGCCCGCTCCGAGGCCCGCACCGTGAATGTCACCATTCCGGCGGCCTATGAGATTCCCCTGGACGCCAACGGCCGTCCCGCCTTCTTCCAGTATGTGACCATCCCTTCCAGCGGGAACATCCAGCGGGACTTCACCCTCACCCGCAGGGCCAGTATCCCGGAGCGTTTCACCATTCTGGCCATTGCCGATGTGCATGTGCAGGACAACACCCAGCTTGGGCGCTTCCACACCGCCATCGAGGATATCGAGGAAACCGCCACCACCCTGAAGACCACGGGCATTCCCGTGGGGGACGGCGGTGATGCGGGCGAGGTGATTGCCATCGCCCTGGGAGACCAGCTGTCCGACGGAATGGACATGGCTTCGAGCGTCATCGCCCAGTTCAATACCCTGAGCATTCCGGTGTTCTATACCATCGGCAACCACGACCACGATGCGTCCGGGTCCAGTGACTATGATTCCGAGATGGCTTTCGTGAACAGTTTCGGCCCCACCAATTATTCCTTCGACATCGGCAATGCCCACATCATCGTGATGGATGACATCATCCGCCGCAGCGGGAATAAGGACAGGGGTGACGGCTACTACAGCGTCAATTACGGCGAAGGCTTTACCACCGAACAGGTGACCTGGCTGAAGGACGACGTCTCCAAGGTCGTGGGCGCCTCGGGCAAAGTGGTGATCCTGTGCACCCACGCCCCGCTCAGCAGCGCTTCGGGCGGAGACAGCGGCACCCAGAATCAAGTGATGGGCGCACTCAAGAACAACTTCTACAACGCGCACGTCTTCTCCGGCCACACCCATACCCTCTCCAATAACCTCTATGCGGGATGGAATGCAGGCAGCGGACGGCAGATCTACGAGCACTCCCTGCAGACCCTGTCCGGATACTTCTGGGATGCCGATATCGCCTATACCACCGGCAGTCCCTCCGGTTATGGCGTGTTCACCTTCGGCCACGACGACCTGTATGCCGAATACAACAAGACCACCAAGGAAGACCCCACCTTCCAGTTCCGCACTTATAATGGGGGAGAGTCCTATACCCGTCCCGGAAAGACGTACAGCTGGGACAGCTCCGTGCGGGGAAAATTCGTGGTGCGCATCCCCGACGCCGGCGATGTCGATGACAGTTATGATACCTGGCGGGTGTTCCTGACCAAAGGCGGCACCACCACCGAGATGACCCGGGTCTCATCGGGCATCACCGACGCCGCGGCCCATTGCTTCCTCGCAAAAATGTTCGATAACGTGCACGGCGGAGCCGGAGATGCAACGGACCAGTTCTGGTATTCCTCCGCTTCCTTCAGCAGCAGCGGCTATACGATTACCGCCGTCCATACCATGAAAAGCGGCTGGAGTGCCACCTATACGGGTAAGCACTATGTGGGCAACAACTCCTTCAAGGGCTTTGCCTACGGCGAAAGGTATAATGACTAAGCCTTCTTCCGCCTATGCTCAAGCTTCTTTTTCTGATCCTGTCCATCCCTGTTTCAGGTATTGTTATCAACCAGCGCAGCGGCAAGGGAATCGAGGGGGTGGTCGTTTCGGACGGCTATAACTGTACCGTCACCGATGCTTCCGGCCGATATTTCCTGGACGCGGATTCCCTGGCAAGGACCGTGAGCGTTACCGTCCCTGCCGCGTATGAGATTCCGCTGGACGGGGACGGCGCGCCGGCTTTCTTCAAATACATTGGCAGCGATAACCTGGATTTCAGTCTGGTGCCCCGGAAGAAGGTGCCGGAGCGGTTCACGCTCGTCGCCCTTACCGACGCCCATTTCGGCCATGTGAACAGTATCGAACGTTTCACGTCCGAAAGCCTGCCGGACATACAGAGGACCATCGACCTGCATGCCGGGGATGGCCCGGTGCTGGGCGTGGCGCTGGGAGACCAGCTCTCGGACAAGATGGAGGACGCCCCTTACGTCAAGCCCCTTTATACCAGCCTGACGGTCTCCGGCCAGACCATGCCCTTGTTTTATTGCATCGGCAACCATGACCACAACAACGCCGGCGGAAAGAGCGAATACGCCGTTACGGAGCACTTCGTACGGCATTTCGCGCCCACCGACTATTCCTTCGACATGGGGAAGGTGCACGTGGTGGTGATGGACGATATCCTGTACAAAGGCACCCAGCGGGACGGCGTGAAGATTGCCTACGACTGCGGGGTGAGCGATGCCCAGCTGGCCTGGCTCCGGCAGGACCTGGCGCTGGTGAAGGACCGGAAGGACCGGGCGGTGGTACTTTGCATCCATGCCCCCATGTTCGGGCGGTTCCGCCACAAGGACGAAGTCAAAGCCCTGCTGGGCGAGTTCCGCGAGGCGGTGGTGCTTTCCGGTCATGAGCACAATATCAACAACATCCGTCACGGGGAGACCATCCGGGAGTACAACCTGCAGTCCATCGGCGGGGCCTGGTGGTTCAGCAACCTTTCTCCCAGCGGTTGCCCGGTAGGGTACGGCGTCTTTACGTTCAACGGCTCCCGCCTTTGGGAATCCTACAACAAGGTCACCACCGAGGAGCGGGATTTCCAGCTCCGCGTTTACGACGGAAATGACTCCTACGACGGGAACTGCCTGTTCTCCGGCCTGAAAGGGGCCCCCAAGCGGCCCAACGTCTATGGCTGGCCGGATGCGTACAAGGGATGCTTCGTGGCCCGTGTCTGGGATGCTACGCCGGACTGGGAAGTGAAGTTCGTACAGAACGGCGTGGAGACGCCCATGCGGCAGATCCAGGAGAAATACTTCGATGCGGCGTCGGCCGCCTTCATGGTGGACGTCCACGGCGCGCCTTTCGGCGGCAGCGGCGTTTACAAATCCAGGCAGGATACCTTCTGGATTATCGAGGCACCTGGCGGAGACCCGGCTGCCGAAAAGGACTGGGAGATTGTGGCATCGCGCCGCATGCCCTCCGGCCGGGTGGAAAGCTACCGCTGCAGCATCCTGATGCGCGATTTCCGGGGGTTCGACACCGGAACGCACTACCTTCGCAATTACGACAGGCACATCCTCCTGGATGCGGCCCGGAAGGTGGATATCGGCGCGTCCCTGGTCATGGACCAGGCCTGGGTGCCCTATCCCGCCTATGCCGACCGCGAAGGATGGGACCGCCTGCTGGGTGCGCGTAAAGATGCTTTTATCGCGAAAGGCGAGGCGTTTCTGGGCTTTGAATGGCGTCTTCTCAGGGCCACGGATTACCTGGCTTATACCCGCAGCGGGGACAGATATGCCCAGGAAGACCGCCTGGCCGAGAATGCGGAAGCCCTGAGTTACCTGATGCTGGCAGAACTCGCAGAGGGGAAGGGCCGCTTCATGGACGATATCATCAACGGGGTATTCCTCTTCTGCGAGACCTCTTCCTGGGCGGTGTCCGACCACCTGTACAAGTTCCAGCAGGTGCACACGCCCCTGCCCGATTACCGGGAGAACTTACTGGCCCTGTATCAGGGCAACTACTCCCAGATGCTGTCGTGGATCTGGTATTTCTTCCACGAGGCGTTCGATAAGGAGGATCCGATGATCGCGGAGCGTCTCAAGCATGAGATCAAGACCCGCGAACTGGATACCTATCTGGAGAAAAGCCACTTTGACTGGATGGGATTCCGCGCCAAGGCCACGCCCAACAACTGGAACCCCTGGTGCAATTCCAACGCGATTGTCTGCTTCATGCTGCTGGAAGAGGACAGGGACCGGCTCAAAGCGGCCCTGGAGAAGTCTGTCCTTTCTGTGGACCGCTATCTCGAAAGCCTCAAGGCCGACGGCGCCTGCGACGAAGGACCCACCTACTGGTACACCTCCGGAGGCCACCTGCTGGGTTACCTGCAGTGCCTTTCGATGATTACCGGCGGCAAAGTGGAGATATGGGACGCCCCGCTCCTGAAGAACTTCGGCGAATACATCGTGAACGCCATCATCGAAGGGGATTGGCAGGCCAACTTTGCCGACGCACATCCTTCCGTCGAGGTGATATCGCCCATTATCTGGCGTTACGGAAAGGCCGTAGGGAGCCGGTGGATGATGGATTTCGCGGCGCACAAGTTCCATACGGACGGCTACGACGCGGTGGATGTCAACTGGAGCTGCTTCTACAGGCGGATGGAGGACTTCCTCGCCTGCCGCGAGATGGGGCTTGCCGGCGACAGGCGCGTCACCCCTTCGGACTTTTCCTGGTATCCGGAGACCGAACTGGCCTTCATGCGCTCCGGCAAGGGCTATCTGGCGGTCAAGGGCGGCAACAACCGCGAGCGGCACAACCACAACGATGTGGGCTCCTGCATCTACTTCTATGACGGGCAGCCGGTTCTGGTGGATGCGGGCAAGGGAAGATATAACAGCAAGACGTTCGACAAGCGCTACCGCTACCAGATCTGGAACATGTCCAGCAATTATCACAATGTGCCGCAGATCAACGGGTGCGCCCAGGAATACGGACGGGATTTCCGGGCCTCCGGCACCAGCGCGGATCGCCGCAGCAAGACCTTTACGGCCGATATCGCCGGCGCCTATCCGGATTCGGCCGGCGTGAAGTCCTGGCAGCTGACCTACCGCCTGCTCAAGGACGGTTCGCTGGCCATCAGGGAGTCCTTCGAGACGGCCTCCGCGCCCCGGACGCCCCATGAACTCCATTTCCTGCTCCCGGCCCCGCCCGACCTGTCGGCCGCCGGTGTAGCGGGCCTTCCCGCCGGGCTTACGCTCACCTACGACAAACAGGTGTTCGACGCTGCTGCCGAAAGGATTTCCCTGGAGGGCGAAGGTTTCGGCAAAGCGTTCGGCGATGCGCTCTGGCGCCTTACGCTGAAGGACAGGACGGGCGCTTCCAAAGGCGTTTACAACCTAAAGATTAGCAAGTGATGAGACGCTTGATCCGAGCTTTCCTGCTTCTGGCCCTGGCCCTGGCCTCTTGCAGCCGCGAAGCCGTGACCAATATAGCCCGTTACCGGGCGGCCACCGCTTCGTCCAACTACGATTTCAACCTTACCGCCCAGCTACTTACCGACGGAATCATCCATGACGGTGAACCCGCTTTCCTGGAATTGACGTCCTCCGACGGCCCGGTGGGCCGCGCAGAAAGGGAGAATGCCCTGGACGGGGACCTGAATTCCCGCAACATCGTAACCGGGAGCAGCGGATGGCTGGCCTGGCGTTTCCACGGATACGGGGTGGAGGCCGACCAGGCCGAAGTCCTGTGCCAGGAAGCCCTGGCGGGCGGCCGCGGCGGTCCGGCGCGCACCATGACCGTTCCGGTTTCCGTAACGGAAAGCGGCGCCCTCCGCATCGAACTCTCCTTCCCCCATGCCGCCCGCTGGCGGGTGAAGAACGTGGAGTTCTATCACCGGGGAAAGCGGCTGGAGCGGCTGCTTCCGTCGGAGCATTTCACCAGCGCCTGGATGAGTGCGGGGACGGAGGACGAGTGGGTGCAGGTGGACCTGGGACGGGTGCGGCGTGTGCGCGCCGTGCGGCCCCACTGGCTGGACGAGCCGGATGCCTGCTCCGTGGAGGTGTCCCGGGACGGGGAAACGTGGAAAGCCTTCCGTCCCGGCCGATGGCGCCTGGTCCGGCTGCGCATGCACAACGAATCGGTCCGTCGTTTCTGCCTCACGGAACTGGAGGTCCTGGGACCGGACCGGGGGAAAGTCCCGGCCGACGGCTGGAAAATCCGGCGCGCCAGTGAAGTCCCGGCCGACGGGGCCGTGGTCTCTTCCGAGGACTTTGACACCCGCGGCTGGCTCCCGGCCAAGGTGCCGGGCACGGTGCTGGCCAATTTCCTGCGTGCCGGCGCGGTGCCGGATCCTGCCTACGGCGACCAGTGGAGCCAGATTTCGGACTCCTACTTCAACTGTGACTTCTGGTACCGCAAGGAGTTTGACTATACCCCGGGCGGAAGGCATCCGTTCCTGGATTTTGACGGCATCAACTGGAAGGCCGATGTCTGGCTGAACGGGATGTCGGTGGGTCGGATAGAAGGGGCGTTCATCCGTGGCCATTTCCCGGTGGAGGGCATCCTCCGGCCGGGTCGCAATGTCCTGGCCGTCAAGGTGGAGCGCAATGCCCACCCGGGCGCTGTCAAGGAAAAGACCGCCCGGTGGACCGGCTATAACGGCGGCGTCCTGGGGGCCGACAATCCCACCTTCCATGCCAGCATCGGCTGGGACTGGATGACCACCGTCCGCGGCCGGAACTGCGGTATCTGGAACGATGTCCGCCTGCTGGAAAAAGGCCCGGTGGAGGTCTCCGATCCCGTGCTGCTTTCCCGTGTGGGCCCGGACGGCCGCGCCAGCGTCACGGCTTCGGTGCGTCTGAGCGGCAACGCGCCCGGAAAGGTCCGGCTGGAAGGCTGGATTGGCGATATCGCCTTTTCCAAGGAGGTGGATACGCCGGGGGAGGTATCCTTCACGCCGGCCGATTTCCCCCAGCTCAAAGACTGCAAACTGGCCCTCTGGTGGCCTGTGGGCTATGGTGAGCCCGTTTTGCATGACGCGGGCTTTGCCGTCAGGGTGGACGGCGAGCTTTCCGACAGCCTGCACTTCAAGGCGGGCATCCGGGAGATGGCCTGGGACGTGCAGGACGGCGCCCTTCGCCTCTTTATCAACGGCAAGCGCCTGGTCCCGCAGGGCGGGAACTGGGGTTTTTCGGAGCATAACCTCGTCTTCGGCAAGCGGGAGTATGAGATAGCCCTGGATTATCATCGGCAGATGAACATCAATATGATCCGCAACTGGGTGGGGCAGGTGGCCGATGAGGAATTCTACGACGCCTGCGACCGCTACGGCGTCCTGGTCTGGCAGGATTTCTGGCTGGCCAATCCCGGAGACGGCCCCAACCCGGACAACGAAGACATGTTCCTCACCAATGCAGCCGATTGGGTTTCCCGGATCCGCCGCCATCCCTGCCTGGCGCTCTACTGCGGACGCAACGAAGGGGATCCGCCGGCCTCGCTGGACAGGGCCCTCCGGGAAGACGTGGTGGCACGCCTGCATCCTTCCATGCTCTACATCTCCAACTCCGCCGACGGCATCGTCAGCGGCCACGGACCCTACCGGGCCCTGCCTTTGGAAGCGTATTATGCCAATCAGAGCGGGAAACTCCATTCCGAACGGGGACTGCCCAACGTCCCCACCTGGGAGAGCCTCCAGCGGATGCTGCCCCAGGCCGACCAGTGGCCCCAGGGCGAACTCTGGGGCAAGCACGATTTCACCACCGACGGCGCCCAGAGCGTCAGGACCTACAATGCCCTCCTGGAAACCACCTGGGGGAAGGCTTTGTCGGCCCGGGAATATACCTACCTGGCCCAGTGGCTCAATTACGAAGGATGCCGCACCATCTTTGAATCGGCCAACGCGGCCGGCCGGAACGGCATGATTCTCTGGATGACCCATTCCAGCTGGCCCTCCATGGTGTTTTGCACCTACGACTATTACTTCGAGCCCGGGGGCGCTTTCTTCGGCTGCCGGAAGGGCTGTGAGCCGCTGCATATCCAGTACAACCGGGCCACCCGGCAGGTGGAAGTGGTGAATCTCTGCAGCGGAAATCTGAGCGGGCTCACCGCAGCGCTGGGTATCTATTCCGGCAAGGGGGTCTTGCTGGATACGCAGACCCGTGTCATAGACAGCCCGGAAGATTCTACCGTGCCTTGTTTCGAGGCCCGTCTTCCTTCGGACCAGGAGGTTTGTCTTCTCAAACTCCGGCTCCTGGATGCGGACGGCGTGCTGCTCTCCGACAACTTCTATATGATTCCTTCGGCCGCTGGCGGTCCTGAGGGTGGGCTCAGGGTCCTGAGAACCCTGCCCGCCGCCCGCGTGACCCGGACCGTGAAGAAGACGCCCCGGGGCCTGGAAGTGACCCTGCACAACCAGGATACCCTTCCGGCCCTGATGGTCCGGCTCATCCTGCAGGACCGCAAGGGAAATGAAATCCTTCCCGTAAGCTATTCGGACAACTATTTCACCTTGCTTCCCGGGGAGGAAACGACCGTTGAGATTGCCTGCTATGACGGGCGGGACGCAGGTGCCTGCAGGCTGGAACTGCAGCAGATCGGGGATTTCCGCCGGCCGGCCCTTGCGCTTTGCAAGGACGAACTCGCTTCGCTGGTGGCCGGTCAGTGCCTCCTGCTGGGCGGGCAGCTTACGCCGGGCACCCTGCCGCAGACCTTTGAGAACGGGGCGCTGGTCACTTCCGACCTGACGCGCTGGACCAGCGGTTTCTTCCCGGGCACCTGCTGGTATGCGGCCAGCCTGAGCGGCCGGGAGGATGTCCAGGAGCTGGCCCGTGCAGTCACGGAGCCTTTGCTGGATGTGGATGCATACTATCGGGATCATGACATCGGCTTCCAGGTCATGTGCTCGGCCGGTCTGGCCTATAAGATGACGGGGGACGAGCGCTATCTTCCCGCCATCCGCAGGGGGGCGGAACTGCTGGCCTCCCGCTTCGTGCCGGCCACCGGCACCCTCATGAGCTGGGACAGCAGCCGTCCGGTTTGCAAGGTCATCATCGACAATATGATGAACCTGGAGCTGCTCACCTTCGCTTCCAGGCAGTTCGGAGTCCCGGAGTGGGAGGCCATCGCCCAATCCCATGCCGACAAGACCATGGCTAATCATTTCCGGGAAGATGCTTCGTCCTACCACCTGCTGGAATACGACCTGCAAAGCGGAGAAGTCCTGGTGAAAAAGACCGTACAGGGCTACAGTGACAGTTCGGCCTGGTCACGCGGCCAGGCCTGGGGCCTGTATGGCTATACCATGATGTTCCGCGAAACCGGGGAACCGCGCTACCTGCAGCAGGCCCAGCGCATTGCCCGCTACCTGCTTCCGCTGCTGGCGGAGCGTCCGGTTCCGGCCTGGGATTTCCGGGCGCCGGAGTCCATGTCGGCCCAGGCCGATGCCTCGGCCGCCGCCGTGATGGCGTCGGCCCTGCTCGAATTGAGCGGGTGTACGGACGACCCGGAACTGGCCGGGCAGTGCTTCCGTCAGGCCGAGGCTACCCTGGAGGAGTTGGCTTCGCCGCGGTATCTGGCCGCCCCGGGCGAGCTGGGCGGCTTCCTTCTGGGGCACAGTACGGGGTTCTACCGTCATGCCAGCGAGGTGGATGTGCCCCTCACCTATGCCGATTATTATTTCCTGGAGGCCCTGGTGCGGTATTATCAGCATCAGTAGGGCGGGGGATTCGTCGCCCCTTCCGGGGCGACGGTTCCCGGCCCCTGCGGGGGGCCATTTCACGAACATAGGGCGAATGCCCACCTGCTTCGCAGGTTGTCAATTGATGCACAAGAGGGCACCAAGCTTGCTTGGGTGCCCTCTTGCACATCAAATGCCACGGCCAAAAGACCGTGGCATTCGCCCTTTTCGTGATTCCGTTGGGACTCGAACCCAAGACCCACAGCTTAGAAGGCTGTTGCTCTATCCAACTGAGCTACGGAACCATCCTTTTTTGAATTTGCAAATATAGCCATTTTTCGGGAAACGGCAAGGTCTAGCGGGGAGAAACGGACAGGAGCAGTTCCAACTCCTGCCGGAGGGCGGCGGAGAAATCGGCCGAAGGGTCGGGGAAGTGGTCCTCCAGGGTGCCGTCGGCCGTGGTGATGTGCAGGGCCGCGATGCCTGCGGAGGCCATGCGGTGGAGCTCCTCCAGGCTGGGATAGACATAGACGAAATTCACCTCGTCGCGTGTCTGGCCGAGGGTGATCTCGCTGCCGTCCCGGAGGGTGAAACGCACCGGGGTGTCGTAGGGGATGGCATGCTCCTCCTCTGTCCCGATCATAAAGGCCAGGTCGATATCCTCCCCGTCGCTTTGCTTGTAATAGAGATAGGAGAGGATGATGTTGTACAGGAATTGCGCCCCTTTCCCCACCAGGGGCTGGGCGGTGGCCAGGACGCTGCCCTCGTTGTCCGTATAGCCGGCCAGCTTGGCCTCCAGGACCGTTTCCCTCCCTACGGCCTGGCCGATGGCCTGGCAGTGTCGCTCCAGGATACGGCCCAGGGTATCGGCCGGGAAGCGGTAGGTGAGCAGGTCGTCCGGCCCCCAGCCGGTCACGATCTCCAGGGCGCTGATCCCTTGCCGCAGCCGCTCCATGTCGGCCTCGGAAACGGGATATTTGAAACGGTTGAGGTATAGGCCGTTATCCAGCCGCTTGCGGGTTCGGACATCCTGACTCATCTGCTCCAGGCGCACGAAGGACCGGCCGCTCAGGTGGGCGGTGAGCTGGGCCCCTTTGGGCGCCGTCACGGCCTGCGGCTGCTCCAGGTTCAGGTACAGCAGGTAGAGGGCCGACCCGTCCTGGAACCCGGCCCGTTCCACGCGGATGCGGGCCGGGACATTCCCGGGAAACAGGAGGGACTCGTATTCCGTGGAAATATGGCTGATATCGTCACTGCGGTAACAACTGCGTATGGGTTGGGCCGCCAGGCCGGTCCCCAGGAGGACGGCTGCGGCCAGGATGATCCATTTTTTCATCTTGGGCCGATGGGTTTGCCGCAAAGGTACACTTTCTGTGCCAAATAATGCGTATCTTTACGCCCGATAAAGCCAGCTGCCATGTACAAATTCGTCAAAATTGAGGAAAACGGTTTCCTGTTCAAAGGGTGGACCCGTTATATCCTGAGCATAGACAACCATCAGAATATCCTGGAGGCGCTCTCCGATTTCTGCCGGAATAAGCGCATCTACTGCGGAAAGGTCTCCGGTATCGGCGCCATTGACCGGGCCACCTTCCGTTTCCTGGACCCGGACACCAAGCAGTATGTGGACAAGACCTTCGACGAGCAAATGGAAATCACCTGCCTGGAAGGCAATATCTCCGAAAAGGACCACCAGCCCTATCTCCACGTGCACCTCACCTGCAGCCGCCGCGACTACACCTGTGTGGGCGGCCACCTCCTGGAAGCGCACGTGCGGGGCGCCTGCGAGCTTTTTGTGGAAAGCTACTACTTCACGAAGGCAGGCCGCAGGCCGGACGAGGAGACCGGCCTGAACCTGTACGAATTCTAGCCTTTTATTTCCCCAGCACGATTTCCGTGGCGATGGCCCGGAGCTTGGCGGCGATGTCCGAAGGGATGTCGCAGTCGGCCGGATGGTCGCCGAAGGGCTCCCCGAAGAGCATGAGATAGTTCACGCAGGCTTTGAGGTAGGAGCCGTAGCGGTGCGGATGGTAGTTGTCGGTGTACAGCAGCCAGTTGTAGGCGGCGTTGAAGCCCCAGGCGTCGCTGCGGGCCAGGGCGAAGGCCTTGCCGATGGGAGAAACCGTGTCAATGCAGGGATCTGCCTCGGCAATGGCGTTGGAGCCCTGCCACTGCATCTGGTCAAATTGGTCGAAACTCCCGAATCCCAGGTAGTTGCCCAGGGTCTTGTAGGAGTAGGACCAGACACTTTCCAGCATAATCCGGGCGTCCGGAGACTTCTCCTTGATGGCCGCCGACAGCCGCTTGGTGTAGTTGAGGATCTCTTCCGGCGTGTACTCGGGCGTGACGCCCTGGATGGCCTGCAGGCCGGCGGCGTACTCGGCATGGTAGTAGGAACCGTCCTGGAGGATGGCCCGGTCATACCCGCCTTCGGCAATCAGGCGCAGGGAGAAGGGGAGTACGTCCAGGTGCTCGGCGAACTCCTGCGAGCCCTTCACGTTGATGCGAACGTCGGTGGCGTGGCCCTCGGCCCGGCAGAGCTGCTTGAGCTTGAAGGCCGATCCATGGTAGTAGGTGAAGCTGTTGCCCAGCTGGAGCAGCTTGAGGGGGGTGCTCTCCTTGGCCGGCACGCCGGGATAGGCGTTGATGACGCAGGCGTGGTAGGTCATGCAGGGGAAGTTCATGTAGGCGTTGGGCGTGGGTGTGAGGGTGTTTCCGCTGCAGTTCACCTTGCCCACGGCCCGCAGGCGCATTTTCACGAAGGCCCCGTTCACGGCTTCCGACAGCCGGAAGGTGGTGAGGTAGGTGCGGTGGTTCTTGCTGTCATAGTCATACACGTCCAGGGAGTAGGCGGTGACCCCGTCCTCGCTGGCCGTATAGCGCGGCTGGGCGTGCCACTGGCCCCCGTCCCAGTACTCGAAGAGCCAGTATTTGGGTGTCTTGTTGTTATTGGTGTTGATGGTGACCATGAAATCCACGTCGGTCCCGGCCGGCAGGCTCACCACCGGCACGCTGAACTGGATGTAGTCGCCTTCGCCCATGTTGCCGATGCTGATGTTCTGCGTGCCGGAAGGGGCCACGGAATAGACCAGCTTGTTGCCCACCGTGCTGCCGGCCGATATGTAGCCGGTGCCGGGGGCGGCCGAGAGGCAGTCGGATGCCGCCACCGTGGCGGCGATGCCTTCGTTGAGCCAGCGCTGTCCGGCGGCGTTCCCTTCGGTGTAGGTAACGCCCTTTTCAATCTCCCAGCGGGCCGGGAAGCCGTTCACGGCCGTGTACATGTCCTGCTGGCTGATGCTCACGGAGATGCTCTTTCCGCCCGACTCGGTGACGGTGAGGGTGCCGCTGCGCTGCTCGTCGATATTGCCGGTGCGCGGCACGATGGACAGCGTCTGCGAATACCCGGCGGCCATCATGGCGGGGATGCTCTCCGTCTTGATCCAGTCCAGCCCGTCCAGGGAAATCTGGATGTTCTTGTCTCCGGCCGAAACGGTGAGCGGCACGGCGCTGAAGCCGGTGCCCGGGAACGTGATCTCGGTCTGGCTCACGCCGAAGCCGTCGCTGGGTTGGGGGTTGTCGCCGCCCTGGACCGGATTGCCGCCGCCCACGATGTTGCCGGCATCGGCCGCCTTTCCGTTCACGGTGCCGCCATAGGTGCAGCCCGATACGGTGCCGCCGTTATACCCGGCCACCGAGCCGGCATAGGCCTTTCCGGTCTCATCGGCCGTGGTGCCGATGACGCTGCCCGCGCCGTTGCCGCTCTGGAGCGTGGCTGCCCTGAGCCGCCCCACGATGCCGCCGGCATACACCTCCGAGGGAATGCTGGTGGCCCGGGTGGTGCGGGCCGATACGCTGCCGGTGAAGCTGTTGCCGGAGAATCCGTCCACGCTGCCGTAGTCGTATCCCAGGATGCCGCCGGCGTGGAGGGTGGCCGGGAAGGCCGCCTTGGTGGCTTCAAAGGCGTTCTCCACCGTCACGCTGCCTTCGTTGACATTGCCGCTGAGCGCGCTCACATTGCCGCCCATGCCCAGGATGCCGCCGGCGTTCACGCCGTAGAAGGTGGAGGAGGAGGAAGGCGTCTTGTTGTGTCCGGAGGAGGCTACGCTCATGCGCACGCTGCCGGTGTTCACATTGTCTTTCAGTTCATTGGCCCCGCCGTCGCTCATGGCGGCGGCCAGGATGCCGCCCACCATCTGGAAACGGGTGGAACTGTGGGCGCTGTGGTCAATCTCCACGATGCCTTCGTTGCGGCAGCCGCTGATGGACACCCCGTCGGCCCGTCCCGCGATGCCGCCCACGTAGTGCTGGTGCACGGCTTCGCTGTACACGCGTCCCTTGTTGACGCAGCTGCGGATGACCGGAAGGGTGGCACCGGCCTTGCAGGCCACTTTGCCGATGATGCCGCCGGCGGCGAAAAGGTCGCTCTGGGTGGCGGCGTATGTGAAGCGGACCTCGCCTTCGTTGGTGCAGTTGTCAATGATGAGCTGCTTGGCCGTGCTGTAAATGAGGCCGACGATGCCGCCCAGGCCGTATTCCCCGATGTTGTTGCTCGTGACCGTGCCGTAGTTCTGGCAGTTGCTCACGGTGACTTCCGAGGATTCCGTGTTCTGGCCGCCCAGGATGCCGCCCGCCGTGAGGTATTTGTACGAGCTGCCCTCCGTGAAGGCGTGGTTCTCCACCGTGACGGCTCCGTAGTTCTTGCAGCAGGTGATGTTCACCTTGCCGGTGACCCAGCCCGCGATGCCGCCCGCGCGGCTGCTGCGGTTGGAATCTTTGGTCACGGTGACCGGAATGAAGTTGGTGACATTCGTGATATCGGCCGCCGGCAGGGTCACCGGGGCGGTGTAGCTCCAGTAGGAGCTGGTGTTGTCGGTGTTGTAGCCGCTGATGATGCAGGAGCTTCCGTCGTAGCTTTTGCCGTCTTCGGAGCCGAAGATGACGTTTTTCACCTCCTTGCCGTAACTCTTGCCGAAAAAGCCCACGCAGGCCAGCTGGGACGACTGGATGTTGACATGGCTGATGCAGTGGCCGCCGCCGTCGAATACGCCCGGATAGCTGTCGTTCAGGGGCGTCCAGGGCTCATCTTTCATGTTGATGTCGGCGGTAAGGGTGACCACGTCGCCGGCGGGGTCCCAGTTGGACTTGTCGGCCACCCAGGCTTTCAGGTCCTCGTAGCTGCCAATCATGTAGGCCCACTCCGCGGTATTCAGGGCCGGGCTGAACAGGCTTTTGCGCTGGACGGTGGTTTCCTGCTGAATCTCTTTCACGCCTTTTTTGACGGCCGACGTGCCGCTGAGCACGATCCGGGCCGGCTCCAGATGGGCGACGGGGAGAATCACGGCATAATACGTTCCCGGGGCGAAGGTCTCGCCCTCGGGCAGCAGGGTGACATCGGCCGAAGGGGTCTCCACCCGCTTGAGTTCGGCCTTCGCGGGGTCCACGACGGCCCGTCCGGCCAGCGGGTTCCCCGAATCGGTATGGATGTCGATCTGCGAGATGCCTTCGCTCGTGATGATCAGCTGCACCAGCGCGCACACCTGCTTGAAAGAGAGATCCTTGCCGTCCGAGCGGGCCACGGCGGCCAGGGCGCCGGGGGCGATGGCTCCGCCGGAAAGCTGCTGCCGGGCGGGGATGTCCACCAGCAGCGCCCCATCGGCCAGGGCGTTGTTGCTCCGGTACGGGTAAATGCCGAAATAAGGGCCCAGCGAGTCTCCCTCGCCGGCAAAACTGGCCTTGGCCCCGGAAATGGACTTGAGCGTCATTTTGGCGTGGGTCCCGCCGGCGCCGAACACGCTGATGGAATCGTTTTCCGTCCAGGCCTGGGAGAGGTCGGCCAGGGTTTCGCCAAAACTGGCTTCGATGCTAAGGGGGCCTATGACATTCTCCGGTTTGGGATCTTCCTTGGGTTTTTCCTGGGGATCTTCTTTCGGTTCCTCGGGCTTCTGGGGCTCTTTGCCGCAGGCCAGGAGGGTGACCAGGAGCAGGCACAAAAGGCTGGTTTTTTTCATGACGGGGGTTATTCTTACGGGTTATTACCACAAAAATAACAAAATATCCGTATATTTGGAGAGATGATTCGAAATAACACGCTATGACCTTTACCATGATTGTGGAGCTGCTCATCGTACTCGCAGCCCTGTATGTCGGATCCCGCTACGGCAGTCTTGCCCTGGGTGCCATCAGCGGCATCGGCCTGGCCATCCTGGTGTTCGGATTCGGCCTCAAACCCGGAACACCCCCCACGGACGTCATCTATATCATCATCGCCGCGGTTACCTGTGCCGGCACGCTGCAGGCGTCGGGCGGTATGGACTGGATGATCCAGATTGCCGAGAAAATGCTGCGCAAGCATCCGGACCATATTACCTTCCTGGGCCCCCTGGTGACGTTCTTCCTCACCGTGCTGGTGGGAACGGGCCACGTGGTCTATACCATCATGCCCATCATCTGCGATATCGCCCTCAAGAAGAATATCCGCCCGGAGCGGCCATGCGGCGTGGCTTCGGTGGCTTCGCAGGTGGGCATCACCTGTTCGCCCATCGCCGCGGCCGTGGTGGCCTTCGTCACCATCTCCAACGCCAACGGCTACATGGTGAGCATCCCGCAGGTGCTCATGGTCACCATCCCGGCCTGCCTGCTGGGCCTGATGTGCGCCGCCCTGGCCTCCTACAAGCGGGGTAAGGACCTGGACAAGGATCCGGAATTCCTCAAGCGGAAGGCCGACCCCGAGCTCTTCCAATACATGTACGGCAACACCGCCACCACCCTGGACAAGGTCATCACCCGCGAAGCCAAGGCTTCCGTGTATATTTTCCTGGGCTCACTGCTGGTCATCGTAGGCTTCGCCTTCTGCCAGATGATCCATGTGGAGGGGGGCGATACCCTGGCCAAGGCCATCAACCTGCCCAAGATGAACATCTGCATCCAGATTATCATGCTCATGGCGGCGGCCTGCAACATCATGTTCTGCAAGGCCCAGCCCAAGAAAGCCGTGGGCGGCGCCGTGTGGCAGAGCGGCATGGTGGCCGTGGTGGCCATCTACGGCATTGCCTGGCTGGCCGATACCTACTTCGGCAATTACATGAACGAGATGAAGGCCATGCTCTCCGGCCTGGTTACCAACTATCCCTGGAGCATTGCCTTTGTGTTCTTCCTCGTGAGCGTGCTCATCAACTCCCAGGGCGCCGTGGTGGTGGCCATGCTGCCCCTGGCCTATGAGCTGGGTATCGCGGGTCCCGTGCTGCTGGGCGTCCTGCCCAGCGTGTACGGCTATTTCTTCATCCCCAACTATCCTTCCGACATCGCCACCGTCAACTTTGACCGGAGCGGGACCACCGTGATAGGCAAGTACCTCCTGAATCACAGTTTCATGATGCCGGGCCTCATCTCCGTGCTGGTTGCCACGGTGGTGGGATACCTGCTCACCAATGTCTTTTTCGCCTCTTATTTCGCGAGTTTCATCCAATGAGAAAACCCCTTCTGACGGCGCTGGCCCTGCTGCTGGCCCTCACGTCCTGCTCCAAACTGGTCATGGATCCGCTGCGCATCCAGATGCCGGGCACCTACTGGTCTTATTCGGTGGAAGGCCAGACCGCCCGCGTCTGCTTCCCGGACGACAAGCATGTATCCATCCTGCAGGAAGATTTCAGCACCGGTTATTTCCAGGCCCAGAACGGGACCTATCATACCGACGGCCACCGGGTCATCTGTGAGGGAGCGGACTGGTCGTCGCCCATCCAGTTCGTACGCACCTTCTCACACCTGAAAAACAGCAAGACCAACCGGAACCTCACCCCGCTGGGGCCCTTCTCGCACGAGCGCCTCGCAGGCAGCGTGTGGGCCACCATGGTGAACGGAGACCTGCGCCTGGCGGCCTTTATGGGCGAAAGCGACGTGCTGGAAGGGACTTACCGGAACGCCATCCACAAGGAAGGGCATCCCTATGGCTGGGAATGGAAGCAGGCCAGCTATACCCTCCAGGGGAACAAAGTGCAGGCCGGCCCTGTCGAGGCGACGCTCTTCGAGGATTTCCTCGTCGTGGATTCCCTGGGCGTGTTCTGTATGAATCCGGCCCCGGAGACGGTGAGCGCCGCCGCATCCGAGGGCCTCGCGGGTACGGCCTGGATCTATGCCGCCAACGGTCTGCCGGCCGTCATTCTCTTCACTTCGGAGAGCAGCTTCACGCGCCTGATGGCCATGAACCAGCTCATCGTGGCTTCGCTCAGCGGCACGTACAGCCTGCGGGGCACCGAGCTGCGCATGGAGGCGGGGGATATAAAAGAAACCTGCCAGCTGCAGGCCGACAGGTTCACGTTCAGCGAAAGGACCTATTTGAAGGCTTCCTTGACTTTGGGCCAGTAACTCTTTCCCAGTACCAGGCCGCAACTTAATACGGCGCCCAGGAAAGTCCAGACAATCAATACTTTTGCCCGGCTGTTGGACGGCTGGCGGGGCACCGTGACCGGCTGGATGACAGCCAGCACGGGGGTGTCCCTTTTCACCTGCATCTTGGCCTGTTCCAGCTGCTTGGCCATTTCCCCGTAGATGGAGTTGGCCACGTTGTACTTGTTCTGGATGCGTTCCTGCTCAATCTTGGACCGGGTGGTGGCCATCTGCTGGGAACGGTCGCGAATCACCGCCAGCTGGCTCTGGTACGATTCGGCCTCGGCCTTGATCTCGTCGTGACGGGCCTGCACGTAGGCCAGCTGGGCCTGGGCCTTCTCCGTCCGGAAACGGGTGAGCTCGCTTTGCAGGAGCTGCTGGGCCTTCAGGGCCAGTTCGGCCGTCTGCAGGGGCTCGGAGCCCGTCACGGTGAGGGTGAGGTATCCTTCTTTCTTGTCGGCCGTGAGCGAGATGCTGCCGGCAATCCTTTTGATGACGGCGGCCTCATCCTGGGTGAGCACGATGGGGTGGAGCCCTTCATCCGTGCTCTCCTGCGTCTCGGCCACGGGCTCTTCCTCTTCCGGCTTTTCTTTCCGGAGGGCGCCCAGGATGACGCCGGGCAGGCCGATCGTATATTTGAGGACATAGCTCATGGGCCGTACCCGCGAGGCCCTCGGATGCGGCGGCGCTCACCGTCTCCGGGGCCGGATTCATACAGAACACGCCCAGGGAATCCACGACGAGGAAATC
>JAEEGK010001504.1_pt1 | contig 58566 bp, 53 predicted proteins | sample 8958771 | NCBI WGS metagenome assembly JAEEGK01 (sample SAMN16246547, study PRJNA631951) | gut metagenome | biome: gut microbiome; feature: rumen; material: SC-attached | host: Bos | place: Iran: Karaj | collected 2018-10 | reverse complement strand
ACCGTCGCCCCGACCGTTTCGGCGCGATCGTTGCGCACGGTGTTCGTCACCGAAAGATCCCACCGGTCGCCCTTATATTCCGGACGGACGTACAGTCCGAAAAGGTCGACCGACACCTTGTCGGTCTTGACGAGCCAGACGTGCCGGTAGATCCCGCCGCCCTCGTACCACCAGCCCTCGTGCGAGGAGGTGGCGTCGACCTCGACGGCGAGGACGTTTTCGCGGTCGAACTCGACGTAGTCGGAGATATCGATCTCAAAGCCGGTGTAGCCGCAGAAATTGTGTCCCATCAGGCATCCGTTGAGGTAGACCGTCGCCCGGACCGCGACCCCGTCGAAAAGGAGGCAGATCCGTTTTCCCTTGTCGTTTTTCGGAAGCGAGAAGGTCTTGCGGTACCAGGCGTTCTCGTACTTGAAATAGCCGAGCGCAGAGTTATAGCGTTCGTCCGGCGTCCCGCCGATGATATAATCGTGCGGGAGCGTGACGCTCTCCCACTTTTCGGGGGTGAGTTCGTGTTCGGTCGAGTAATCGTCGCTGTTCGCGACGTACTGGACCGACGCGGGTCCCGTCCGCTTGCGCTCGGTCTTCGCCTGCATATAGACCGGTCCCTTGTCGACCGGATCGGGGACGGCGATATCGCCGAGGTGAAAACTCCAGCCGTCGTCAAAGGGGATCTTTTCTCTCATCGCATGTCTCCTTTACGCTGTTTCGGGTTCGTTCAGATCCCGTCGGTTTCGAGGTTCGGAAAATACTTGCAGAACTCGCGGATCTCGCGGGAATAGTCGCCCGCGATCTCGGTGAAATGGTGAATATAGGGCCCGTCGATGATCCGATCCTCGATCTTCTGCAGATCGTCGAACTTCACCCAAAGGTAGGTGCCGTGGGTCGCGGGTCCCTCGGTCGTCTTCCCGACGAGGGGCAGGATCTTGTAGCGACCGCTCTCCTGATCCAGCCGGGCGACGGTGTAAACGCCGTCCTTGGCGCGGAACCACGACCGCTGGTTGACCAGCCGCGCCGTCGAACCGACGCCGCTCTCCGCCTTTTGTGAGAGCGGGAACGGTCCGCAATGCCAGAGCAGTTCGGCGTTTCTGTCCTCGGGATGTCGGACGGTGAACTCGCCGAAGAGCGGTTTGCCCTCTCCGAGGGTGGCGCTTTTCAGAAGGATCATCGTCAAGAGACAGTGCATATCGCTTTCGCAGGAGACGAGATAGCCCATATCGTTCAGGATCGAATAGACCGTGCAGGGGGCGAAGCCGTCGAACATCACGGGGGTCGCCGTCCAGCACTCGGCGGAGATCGCGTCGAGATCAAACTCGGTGTAGAGCCGCTTCAGCGTCACGGCGTACGCCGCCATCGTATCGACGTATTTCGGCGTGAGGTCGTCCATCTGATAGTTCCGGCGGATGCCGTCGGCGATCTCTTTCATCTCGGCGGGTTTCTCGTCCAGGGTCGCCTTCATCCGCTGTTCGATCAGGGCGAAGTTGATCGGGATGATCTTCAGCCCGAACTTCTCCATCAGTTCGCCCTCGTTCCAGATGACCGAATAGAAGGGCGCGGGACGAAGCCCGATCTGACCGATCCGAAGCCCGGTAAAGTTCTTCACCATACAGGCGACGCGGACGAAGGAGAGAAATCCCTCTTTGAACTCGTTGCTCTCGACCCGGCAGCAGGGCAGGTGCGAGAAGGGGATATGGAACCGCTGCATCTGGCGCGACACGCCGAACAGCCCGCATTGCGAATCGGTCGGACGCATCCCGTCGACGTAGTATTCGTCGTCGAGCGGAGCCCAGAGAAGCACCGGCTTCCCCATCGCCTTCGCGATATCCGCCGCCGCCTCTTCGTTGCCGAAGTTGCAGTTGACGATCAAGACGGCGTCGACCCCCTCGCGTTTCATCCGCTCGACCATCGCGTCGGCGGACGCTGCGTCGTGGATCAGATCCTTCGTCCCCAGTCCCTTCGAGTCGACGAACGAAACCTTGTCGGTCGCGAAGTTCTCCTCGATATACTTGACGAACCGCTCGCCCCGCTCCTCGGCGGAATACCAGGTCAGAAAAGTTCCCTTCGGGCGGTTGTTGGTGTCGCGGCGCATCGGGACAAGACCGATCTTCACCTTATAATCAAACATCGTTTTTTTCTCCTTTCGGGAGCGCTTCGATCTCCCGGTATAATTCTTCAAAGGGGGCGACGATCCCGTAATCGGCGCAGCCGAAGATCGGCGCGCCCTCGTCGGGGTTGACCGCGATCACGGCGTCGGCGTCGCGGAAACCGACGGCGTGCTGGACGGCGCCCGAGATCCCGATCGCGAGATAGATCTTCGGGGAAACGGAGCGACCGGTCAGCCCGACCTGCTCGGAGTAGTCGGCGCGTCCGAGATCGACCAGCCCCCGCGAGGCGCAGAACTCTCCCCCGAGTCGGCGGGCAAGCGCCCGTACCGCCCCGACGTCGTCCGCGACGCCGCGCCCCGCCGAAACGATCAGGTCGCCCGCCGTTTCGTCGGTCGTGCGGACGGTCGCCATCTGCGGGAGCGTGTCGCAGCGGATCCTCGCCGTGACGTTGCCGCCCCTCGCGGGACGGATCATAAAGAGCCGTTTTCCGTCGGTCTCAAGGTCGGTGCAGTCGGCGCAGAGCCCGGTTTTGAGAAGCGCCTGCACGATCGGGGCGTTGCGCCGTCCCCACGCGTCGGCGTTCCACAGGATCGCGTCGGGTCGTTCGGTTTTTGCGCGGGCGGCGATCTCGGCGGGAGGAAGCTGCGGAAGCGCGATCACGGTTTCGGCGATCGCCCTTGCGTGCGGAAGCACCTCTTCCCCGACGGCGAAAACGGTCGGGAGTTTCTTTTCGCTCTTTGGGAGCGTCCGCTCGCGCTTCGCCCGTCCGCGGAGTTTTTCAATCAGGGGGAGCAGGTCGGCGGGCGTGATCCGCTCGCACCGGCGCGCGCCCTTGACGCTCTCCTCGGTCGCGATCACTTTTGTCGGCGAACCCGAAAGCCCGCAGCGGGCGGGATCGGCGCCGACGGTCGTATTGTCCCAAATCTCAACGCTGCCGAGCCGGGAAAAGAGTGACGGAAAACGGAGCGTTTTCGTCCGTTCAAGGGTCAGCAGCGCGGGGAGCGGTACTCGTTCGTTGCCGAGAGAGGTCTTACACGAGACCCCGTCCTCCCCGATCGCAAACGAAAAGACGTTCGTTAAGACCGGGATCCCGAGCAACCCCGCAAGACAGGGTCCGACCTGCGCCGTCTCACCGTCGAGCGTTTTGCGCCCCGAAAGGATCAGGTCGCAGTCGATACGCGCGAGCGCGCGCGACAAAATATAAGCGGTCGCCAGGGTGTCCGACCCCGCGAAGAGCGGATCGGAGAGCAGGATCACCCGCCCGACGCCGAGCCGCGTCAGAGGAAGCAGACGCTCCTCCCACGAACGGGGTCCCATCGCAAGGACCGTGACCTCGCCGCAGAGCGAGAGCGCCCATTCGAGGGCGGAGGCGTCGAAGGGATTGATCTCCCCGTCGACGACCTTGACGAGTACGACGGTCTTCATCGGATCTCCTCGCCGTAGATCGGGGCGAGCGCCTCGCAGATCGCCTTATATCTCTTGAAATACCTTCCGTAGAGTTCGTGCCGTCCGGGGTCGGGCAGCGTCTCGGAGACCACCTCGTTGCAGAGCGAGACGGCGGAGGCGAAATCGTCGAAGAATCCCGCGGCGACCCCCGCGAGCATCGCGGTCCCGAAGGAAGAATCGCTGTACTTTTTCACGGTCAGACGGATCCCGAGAACGTCCGAGAGGATCTGCCGCCAGAGCGGGCTTTTCCCGCCCATACCGATCATAACGGCGTTCTCCTTGTGAGGAATACCGATCTTTGACAGCGCGTGTTCGCAGTCGAGCATACTGAACGCCACGCCCTCGAGCACCGCGCGAGCGAAATGCGCCTTCGTATGATGGGCGCGGACGCCGGTGAAACTGGCGCAGAGGTCGGGGTCGGCGTACGGGGTGAGTTCCCCGTTTAAGTAGGGGTGATAGATCAGCCCGCCGCAGCCCGGCGCGACGGTCTCTGCCATCTCGTCGAGTTCGCGGTAGTCCCCGCCGAAGGTGTCGCGGAACCAGCGGTTGCTGGCGGCGCAGGATTTGGTCGCCGTGCCGGGATACCACAGTCCCTTTACGATATGCGAATAGTTGATCAGGTTGGTATCGCGCACGGGACGTTTCGAGACGACGCAGATCCGCCCCGCCGTCGCGAGTTTGACGGTCATATCGCCCGTTTCGACGGCGCCGGCGGCGAAGACCTCCATCACGGTATCGGTCGAGCCGCAAAAGACCTTCGTCCCCGCGGGGATCCCGGTCGCCTCCGCCGCCGCCTTGGTCACGCGCCCGGCAAGCGCGGTCGGGCGGACGGTCTTCGGCAGCGTCGCCGGATCGAGCCCGATCACGTCGCAGAGATCGTCCGACCACGAAAGCGTGTCGTAGTCGAAGAGCATACTGCCCTCCGCCTCGATCACGTCGGTCACGTAGTCCCCGGTAAAGAAGTGGCGAACGTAATCCTTGGCGAACAGGATCTTTTTCGTTTTCGCAAAGACGTCCGGCTCGTTGTGCTTGACCCACAGGAGCTGCGGGAGCGTCCAGATGGTGTCGGGGTGGTGATAGGCGCGCGCGAACGCCGGCGCGTCAAAATGCTTTTTCAGAAACGCGACTTCCTTTTTCGAGCGGACGTCGGTCCAGTAGATCGCGGGGCGAAGCGGCTTGAAATCCCCGTCGCAGAGCACCGCCGTATGGGTCGCCGCGTCGAACGAGAGAGCCGCGACGTCGCGCGGGTCGATCCCGCTCTTTTCAAGCAGCGCCCGGATATTCCCGATCGCCGCGCCGATCCAGTCGTCGGGGTCCTGCTCGACGAAGCCCTCGGCGGGATAACGGGTCGGATATTCGACGGTGTGGGTGGCGACCACCTCTCCCGCGACCGAAAGCAGCGTCGCCTTGGAAGCGCCGCCCCCGAAATCGATCCCCAAAAGATATTTCATCGTCTTCCCCCCTCGGGCGGTTTTATTTGATCCAGTCGTGGTCGGGATCGTTCGAGCGGTTGAAGCCCTGGTGATCCCCCGCCATCATCCAAAGGAAATAGGTCTTGTAGCCGGGCGTCGAAACGGTGGTGTGATAGCCGCGCGGGAACTCGACCAGTTCGTCGTTCTTCACGCGGTACGCCTCGTCGATCTCCCCGTCCTTGGTGTAGAGGCATTGGACGGCGAAGCCCTGTTCGGGCTCAAAGAGGAAGTAATAGATCTCCTCGGCGATACACTCGGCGGGCATATTGTCCTCGTCGTGCTTGTGCGGCGGGAAGCCCGCCCAGTTCCCCTCGGTGGTATAGGACTCGCCGACCGTCAGGATCTTCGCGTTCGAGTTCCCGTCGAGAAGGAAACTCGTCTCGCGCTCGAACGGCGGTCTGCCGAGCAGTTTCAGGACCGCGTGATCCTCCCGGAGCAGCTGCGGCTCGGTCTTCTCTTCGATCGGGGTGGCGCAGACGGCGATCTTCAGCCGGTCGCGCGCCCGGATCGTGAGTTTTTGATCCCGGGGCATATAGAAACACTCGGCTTTGCGGTTTTCAAACACGCTCCGCCGGTTGCCGACGTTCTCGAAGACCTTGCCGTCGAAAAAGACGTCGCAATGTCCGTAAAGGACGATAAATCCGGTCTCCTTATCGCCCGTGTCGAAGGGCTGCTCTTCCCCGGCGTCGAGTTCGACGATCCCGAACTCCAGCCGCGAGAGCGAGCATTCCCCGATCTTGCAGATAGGCGTATATCCCTTTTTCGGGACGTAGGTTTTCTTAAAGTTCATATCCGTTCTCCTTCAAAAACGCCTTGACCGCGGCGTAGTCCGGGGCGCCGTCGCGGGCGCCGATCTTTTTGCATTTCAAAGCCGAGGTCGCGCTGGCAAGCAGACAGGCGCGATCGACGTCGAAATCCCGCGTCAGGGCGAACGCGAAAGCGCCGTGAAAGACGTCGCCCGCGCCGTTGCTGTCGACGGCGGAGACCGGAAACGCCGGATAGGCGCGCACCGTTTTCCCGTCGCAGAGGATCCCGCCCCGCTTGCCCTGCGTCACGACGACGACGGCGGGAGAGTAGTTTTCGAAAAGGATCTTCGCCGCATCCTCCGCGGTTTTCGCCCCGGTGCAGCGAAGCGCGAACTCCTCCGACGGGATCAGATAATCAGCGAGGGGCAGGAGCCGTTCGACCCCCGCGTAAAGCCCGCCCGCGTCGTAGAGTACCTTCGTACCGTTTTCACGGGCGATCTTCGCCGCCTCGACCGCGGCGTCGAGGTCGTTGCCGTCGACCAAAAGAACTGCGGCGTCCGCGATCGCTTTTTTCGTTCGTTCGTCGAGCGTCGTTCCCGGCAGCGTCCCGCGGTCGAAAACGACGGTGCGGGTCGCCCTCTCTTCCGAGAGCCAGACGCAGGAGGTAAAGGAACGGTAGCCGGGGAGCGTCTCGCAATATTCGGTCGACACGCCGAAGCGCGTGAAGTCGTCTTTTAAGAAAGCGCCGTCCGCGTCGTCCGACAGGTTGCCGATATAGGCGCAGTCCGCCCCGAGTTTCGCCGCGGCGACAAGTCCCGTCGCGACGGGTCCTCCCCCGCTCCGACGGACTCCTTCGCTTTTCAATTTCGTGTCCTCCGCCGGATAGCGTTTCAGGGTGATCAGGGTGTCGGAGACGTTTGCCCCGACGCCGACGATACGAGCCATCATTTCACCTTTCCGTCTGCGCCGACCAGTTTGATCCGCGTCATGCAGAACGCTTTGACCGCCTCGATCGGGCGCTTCATAAAGTTGTCGATCGCGATCGCGCGGTCGGGGCGCTCCAGTTCTTCCTTGCAAGCGTCGAGAAACGCGTAGCAGATATCGGTCGCGAAGTTCATTTTGCGGATCCCCGCCGCAACGCCTTTTTTGATCTCCTCGTCGGGGACGCCGCTTCCGCCGTGCAGAACAAGCGCCGCGCCTCCCGTCGCCTCCCGGATGGCTTTGATCCGGTCGATATCGAGTTTCGGCGGTTTCTTGTAGCGCCCGTGCGCCGTGCCTACCGCGACGGCAAGACAGGCAACGCCGGTCCTCTCGAAAAAGACCTTCGCGTCCTCGGGGCGCGTGAACTCATCTTGCTCCTTGTCGCTCGTCGTCCCGATATGTCCGAGTTCGCCCTCGACCTGAACGTCGAGATACGAACAGGTGTCGACCACCCGGCGCGTCAGGGCGATATTCTCTTCAAAGGGCAGGGTCGAACCGTCGAGCATGATCCCGGTCGCGCCCCAGCGGAGCGCGCGGGTCGTCTCGAGTTCCGAGGGACCGTGATCGAGATGGAAGCAGACCGGGACGGTCGCCTTCCGCGCCGCCGCGACGACGACGGGAGACAGATAGTAACCCGCCTCTTCCTTCATCAAGCGGGGATAGACCTGCAGGATGACGGGCGCGCGGAGTTCCTCGGCGGCCTTGACGGCGCCCATCACCGTCTCCATATTGTAGACGTTGAACGCCGGGATCGCGAACCCGCCCGCCTCGGCGAGCGAGAGGACGGTTTTCAGGTTCACAAGCATTTTGCGATCGCCTCCTCAAGCGTAACGAGGTCAAGCCCGGCGGGCTTCGTTTTCGCGAGCAGCGCGTATTCGGCGGGGCTCTCGGTCACGAGGATCTTTGCCCCGACGTTTTTCGCGTTGATCCACCGGTCGGCGGCGACCCGTTCCATCACGGCGGGCATGTACTCGTTCATGATCAGGTTGCCGGCGAGCATCGTGTCGCGGCGGTTGAGCAGCATTTCCGAGACACGACCGATCTTTCCGAGGATCTTCCGGATCGGTTCGGTTTCCTCCAGATCGCGGGCGAGGATCGCGCTGTCCTGCGGGGTGAAAACGAGATCGCTTTTCTTGACCTTTTTCTCAACTATGATTATAGCAAGATATTCGGTAAAGGTCAAGATTTCGGGGGCGAGTTTGATCCCCCATTCTTTGTATTCGCGGCGGATAATTTTGGCGTCCGCGGGATCGTAGCAGATCACTTTTTTATAACCGTTCAGCGCGGCGGCGCACGTCTCGGCGACCGACTTGGTCTCGGACGTCGCCGAGACGAGAAAGTCCATCCCGTAGCCGCTGTCCGGCTCGTTCTCCTGCGCCGTGAAAGAGACGCCGAGATTTTGAAGCAGATCGATCGCCTCGGCGGCGTTCTCCGGGGTCTTATACCGCGCGTCGGCGCCGAGGAAGAAGAGCGTGTCGCTCTTGTCAAGCCCCCGGATCTTTCCGGCAATTTTCTCGTCGAGCTTCGCGCCGTAAACGTTCCCCGTTTCGAGGACCGCTTTCACCATTTTCAATACGTAAGCGGGGAGTTTGCCGTCGAGCGCCGCGCCGAGCCGAGCCTCTTTGGTAAACGCGACGGGATCCCATCCGGTCACGCACTCCTTGACGCACGCGCCGCAGAGGGCGCACTCGTAGACGTTGTTGATGATATCTTCGGAATAGTCGACCGCCTCGCGCGCCACGAGCGAAAGCCCCAGAGCGCGCGCCCGCGCCGTGTTTCTCTCCTGCCCCGTCGCGTTCCCGATCGGGCAGATATGGCGGCACATCCAGCAGAAGCGGCAGGCGTCGAGATGTTCCGTGCTTTTCCGTGAAAACTTCATTTTGCGTACGCCTCCCTTACAGTCCGAGTTTGTACGGGTTCATGATCCCGTTCGGATCAAGTTGTTTTTTGATGCCCTCGAAGACCTGCATCGCGGGACCGTACTGCTCTTTCATCAGCCGTCCGAGTTTGATGCCGACGCCGTGATGGTCGTTGACGACCCCTCCGTTCGCGAGCGCCGTGCGGACGCCGCAGTTCCAGATCGCCTGGTGGAGGCGGAACGCCTCGTGCGGGTCTTTCGGCACGTCCTTGCCGTCGACGATGAAGCGGTCGTAGATCATACAGCCCCACTCGTACCAATGCGAGAAATGGGCGATGAACTTCGCCTGCGGGAAGTTGGTCTCGATCGCCTTTTTCATCTCCCAGTAGATTTTCTCTATCTTATCGTAGGGGGCGATGGTGTCCATCGTGCCGAAGCACTGCGGAATATCCATCATATGTCCGGGATAGAAGAAGGTGATCTTCTCTTTCCACCACTTTTCGCCGTATTCCGACCCGAGATCCTCGGCGCCGTATTTGCGGAAGGTGTCAAGCAGGATCTTCTCTTCGAGGTCGACCATCTCGGAAACGCCCTCGATCGCGACGTTCATAAACGCGCCCTTCTTTTCGACTCCGACGATCTTCTTGATCAGCGACGCCGTTTCGGCTTCGTCGTAGAGACGCATGACCGACGGCTTGAACTTCTGGAGCAGTTCGCGCCCGGCGTTGAAGGCGTCGGTCATATTGTGGAACAGGAAGCCGCGGAAGCGCCGCGCCTCGGGCTGATCGTAAATGCGCATCTGCGCCTTCGTAATGACGCCGAGCGTGCCTTCCGAGCCGATGAAGATCTGGTTCAGGTCGGGACCCGCCGCGTGCTTGGGCGCGGGAGAGGTCTCGATGATCGTCCCGTTCGGCAGGACGACCTCCATCTGCAAAACCATATCGTCGATCTTGCCGTACTTGGTCGAGGAAACGCCGATCCCTCGATGCGCGAGGAACCCGCCGACCGTCGAACAGGTAAGCGAGGACGGATAGTGCATCGTCGCGTAGCCGCGCTCGTTTGCCGCCCACTCGAGATGTTTGTAGATCGTGCCGGTGCCGCACTCGATATACATTCCCCGCTCGTTGAAGTCGGTGATCGCGTTCATCCGTTTGGTGTCGAGCACGATGCCGCCGCAGACCGGGATCGCCCCGCCCTGCGTGCCGCCTCCTCCGCCCCAGGTCGTCACGGGGAGTTTGTAGTAGTTGGCGATCTTCAGAACCGCAGCCGTCTCCTTCGCGTCCTTCGGCGCGACGATGAAGTCGCCTTCCGGCATCCGCAGCCCGCGGTCCGCCCACATCCGCGACAGCCAGAAATAGTCCACGCTGTGGGTGATCTTGTCGATGGTGCGGGTAGAGCAATTCTCCCGTCCGACCGCGTCCTCGAGTTCGGTCGCGATCACGTCAAACAAAAAATCGTTCATTGTTCCTCCTTGTCCTTTGGACAACCGTTTTCGGATAAGAAAATAATTTTCGTCCTTAAATCATTATAGCATTTAAAAGCCCCCGCTGTCAATACGAGACGCGAAAATTATTTTCATTTGACAAAACGGTTTTTTTCGTTTATAATAAAAGTTAAGACAAAAACCGAGAGGTGGATAATGGATAAAGTATCGCTGAAGATCAAATTGATCTATAAATCCCTCGGCGCGGCGGAAAAGAAGATCGCCGACTGGATCGCCGAAAACCCGGGCAAAATCATCTCGCTCTCGATCGTGGAACTTGCCGAAAAGTGCAAGTGCAGCGAGGCGACGATCGTCCGCTTCTCGAGGAAGGTCGGGCTGGAGGGATACCAGGATCTGAAGATCGCGCTCGCCGCCGAGACGCGTCCGACCGTCAGCACGACGATCACGGCAAACGACACCGCGGGCGAGATGTTCGACAAGGCGTGCAACGAGATCTACTGCTCGCTTGAGTTGACCAAGAAGGCGCTCGATCCCGACGCGCTCGCCGTCGCTGCCGACGCGATCTGCAAAGCGGGCAAAATCGCGCTGTTCGGGCTCGGGAACTCTGCGTCGGTCGCGCTCGACGCGAGCCACAAGTTCATCCGCGCCGGACTGAACGCGACGGCGTGCTCGGACAACCATATGCAGATGATCGTCGCGTCGCATCTTGCGGAGGGGGACGTCGCGATCGGCGTGTCGCACTCGGGCTCGTCGAAGGATATCGTCGAGGCGCTCAAGGTCGCGAAAGAACACGGCGCAACGACGATCGCGATCACCAACGTCGGCAAATCCCCGATCGACAAAGTGTCGGACGTCGTTCTGCACACCTCGTCCGCCGAGACCGAATACAGCATTCTCGCGCTGAACTCGCGGATCGCGCAGCTCGCGATCATTGATACGCTCTACTACTACGTCGCCTTCAACCTCTCCGACAAGGCGGTCGAGGCGATCAAGGAGACTGAGCGTTCGCTCCGATCGAAAAAATACTGACACGACGGCGGGACATAAAAGAGATTGAAGATTTGATAGAAAACGCAAACTCGCTTTTTAGATATGGAGTGTTTTCATCTATATTTTCCAGTCTCTTGTCTGGATGGAATTAATCGAAATGGATAAAAAAAGATTGATTGCAAACAATTTGTATATCATCATCATCTGTTGCGTTCTGGATTTCTTTATGCTAGGATTCGTAGTTGTGGCGACAGTCGTGAATCATTTGCTGGGAATGATTGTTATATATTCGGTGTTTCTTTCCGTCACGGTTGCAAGCATCATTTGTATCCAGACAGCCACATTAACCAAAGAAGGTTTTGTCATAAAATGCTGTGGCTTTCGGATCGTACAGGCAAACTGGGATCAAATCGTCAAAATTGAAGTTTTGGACCTGAATACTTTGCGTGCGGCAAACGGTACCCGTGATTACACCTTAAAATGGATCGTTCTCTATACGGAAGAAGGACAAAAGGCAAAAGGTGGTGGACCAACCTGGAAGAAAGCTCCGTGGATGATTATCGCAACGAAGAAAAACCAAAACGCGGTCCGGGAGTTTGCACCAAAAGAAATCATCTCTTTCTAATCATCAATCTTTTCCACCCCGCTTCGGCGGGGTAGTTTTTGAAAAGTTGACAATAGCGGGGCGGTTGTAGTAAAATATGCTTACAATGCTTGGGGGAACTGGATGGGCTAATGAAAAGAGAATCCCTCTTTTTTCTAGTTGATAAGATGACTGTTCTTTTGAGCATTTTGGGGTTTTTAAAAACGAGGTGAAAAAAGTTGCGCAGAATAATTGTTAGTTTTGTCGTTGTTCTTTGCCTTCTTTTATTGTTTGGTTGTGGTTTGCTTTCATCTGGCGAGTATCGTGTTTCATATGAAGGTTTTGAAACAATGAACCCAGACCTTTCTTCAGCAGGTCTTACCGATATATATTTGCTAGATAAAAAGTTTTTGTCGGATTATCCCTATCTAAACGGCAATTTCTTTTATGTTTTTTACAAGCCTAGCAAATATTCAATGTATTGCGGTGAACAATCTTTTGTTTGGATCGCTTATAATGATGATGACGTTTATCAAAACGCAAAACAATCGCGTTTTGATTCAAGAAGTGTGTCTTTAGAATCGTTTGACGGAACAAAAGCGTTCGGCTTTTCCTTCTATCTGTATTTTGATTGGAAAAAAGATTGGGAAAAAGAAGAGGGAAAGACACCATTCCCGGATTGGTTTACCGCATTCGGTTACAACGACGAATTGAAGACTCTGGTTTTCCTTGGTTTTGATGGACAAACCGGAAAAGATGAACCGTTTATCGAATCCGCAAGCATGGATTTCTCTGCGTTTCTGACGCACTACTACGGCGATTGGTTCGACTGGGAAGCCGGCGTTGGATACACCGCTTCCGAAACAACTGCTGATTAACACCCACAAATACTCTAAAAAGAATAAAACGAATCCCGAAGAAACTTCAGGGTTCGTTTTTTTCTTGGTGGGCAAGAGGGGACTCGACGCGCCGCGGGAAAAACGTATCCAATGGTTGGGGACGGGAGAGACGCGGGAAGAAAGAATCCAAAGGTCGGGGACTCGACGCGCCGCGGCGGGAGAACGCGGCGACTAACCCATACTCCCGCCTGACGGCAGTAAAAACAACTCTTCCGTGGAGGGCGGGAGCTTATCGTTTTCGCGCGGGGCGCCGGGGGCGCGAAAACGAGTGGGTTCGAGTTTCAACGATTGTGCGCCAACACCCCCTCCGTCGCCCGCGAGGGGCGGCGGAGGGGGTGTTGGTGGCACAAGACTACAATTGCTCGAACCCGAAGAAGACTGAAAAACCCTTTGCTTCGCGCCGGAAATCTCCTTTTCGATCTTCTGTACGTACTTGGAATTGATCTTGATATGTTCGGGACTATCCGTAAAATTGAAGTTGATGACGATCCTGTCCTCGTACAGAATGATCTCTCGGATAAAAGTGTTGACAATCAGTTTCCTGACTCTGACGTCAGCGGTATCATCGAACACGCATTTGCTTAAAAACCGGACGATCTCTTTTTGCGACATGAGCGAATAATTGCGGGCTTTTTCTTTTTCAATCTCGCAATTAAGTTGCGTAATTTCAACTTCGAGTTCCGTCAACCGGCTCTTTGTCGCCTCGGTGATGATCCCCTGTTCGATTGCTTTGATCATATTGTTCTGCGCTTTCACAGCGTCGGCACGTTTTTTCTCAAGGTGCTTCAGCGTCACGTTCTCAGCAGTTCCCTTTTTGTGTATTGCATAAATCTCCTCCGCTATCTCCTGAACGGTTTTGGCGCTCTCGAATACCCGCATCGTCGAGCTGATCACAACGTCTTCGAGCCATTGTTTCTGAACGGGCTTCATTTCGCACGGCGCTTTTTTCTTCTGGCGAGACTGGCAGAGATAGTAATAATGAACAGCGCCGGTGTGAGAGGTCCCGCTGTACCCGATCATCTTTTGTTTGCAATCGCCGCAGATCAATTTCCCGGAAAGGATAAACTCGAAGATCTCTTTCTTCCGGCTGGGAGCGATTTTGTTTTCTTCATTGATCGCGTTGACCTTCTCCCATAAATCGTCGGAGATGATACGGGGAAAGATGTTGGTGTAGATCTGTCCCTGCCTCTCGACGACGCCGGTGTACTTTTTATCGTGCAAAATGTGATAGAGATATCGGTGCTCGAACGGTTCGCCGTTTCTCCGACGGTAGCCGCGTTCGTTAAAAACCTTGATAATACCGTGTGCCCGATACCCCTGCGAGTACATTAAAAACGCTTCCTTTATAATAGTGCTCTCGTACTCGTTGACGACGTACTTTTTGTCGATAATATCATAGCCGTAAATCGAGTGTCCCCCGGTTGCGTTTCCTTTTCGCCAGCTCTCTTTCAATCCGCGAACGACTTTTTGAGTAAGCTCTTCCGAGTAATATTGATTGAAGCCCTCGAGTATGGTTTCCATCATTCTTCCCTCGGGGGTATCGGTCAGGTTTTCCATAGCCGACAAGATCACGACGCCGTTATCCCGCAGCGCCTTTTTGTGAATGACCGATTCAAACTTGTTTCGGGAAAAACGGTCGAGTTTGTAAACGAGAATATACTGCCATTGTTTGTTCGCGCTGTCTTTCAGCATTTTCTGAAAAGCGGCGCGATTGTCGTTGGTACCGGTCATCGCCCTGTCGATATAGGTGTCGACGATCAGAATATCGTGCATTTTGGCGTAATCCTGACAAACCCGGATCTGCCCTTCAATCGATTGCTCCGTCTGGCTATCGCAACTGTAACGGGCATAGATAACTGCTGTTTTCATCCATCTGTTCTCCTATTTCTTTTTTTATCTTTCGACGGATACTTCGTTATCCGATTTTGGCGAAGCAGTCAAGGGAAAACGAAAAAAAATTGGATCGCGTCTTTCTTTTTGACGTTGTTTCAATTGTTTTTCGCCTTGACTGCGCCGACGGAATCGGATAAACTATCCGCCGAGAAAGAAAAAAGCCGAATATCTTTTTTCTTATCGAAATTGACGATATATGACCAACTCGAAGTTTTTCTTCGACTTGGATTGCGATACTGTTCCCGGAAAGGGGGTGAACCTTTGAGTACGGGAACATCCAAAAAAGCAAAAAGCAAAAATGATCGGGAGGTCATTCTTACAGGGAAACCATGTCTTGACAGTCTTTCTCAAAACGAGCGAAAACTGTTTCTTTCGACGTTGTTGGAAATTATGATCGAGATGCGAGAAGAAAAAGATCGTCGTAAAAACAAGAGAGACAAATAAGATATTTTTTCAAAAAAACTGATTTCCCTCTTGACAAACGCTTTTACTCTTGCTATAATTGGAAACGCAAGCGGAACAAACGTTCCGCATAGGGGGCGGATATGAGACACAAGGATCAAGCCACGTTTGAGAAAATAGAGAAATTCGTCAACGATTTTTCCGATCGATACGATTTTTCGCCGACGATGGCCGAAATAGCGGATGCAATCGGGATCGGCAAAACGACGGTTTATCGGTATTTGTCGCAAATGAAGAAAGACGGCGTGGTTGATTACTCCGGTTTCCGTAACGTCAAGACAACGAAAACCAACGTTCAGTCTGTGCGTATTCCCGTTCTTGGCGCGATTGCCTGCGGTATTCCGAAGTTCGCGGAAGAAAACATCGAGGAATACGTAAAACTGCCCGTTTCCCTATTCGGTCAAGGTGACTACTTTATTCTTCGGGCTGTCGGCGATTCTATGATCGGGGCAAGCATCGAGGACGGAGATCTTGTTTTAATAAGGAAGCAAGATTACGCAAACGAGGGACAGATCGTAGTCGCGCTGATCAACAATGACGCGACGCTCAAACGGTTCTATCCCGAACCGAAGAAGCATCGCGTCAGACTCCATCCCGAGAACCCGGAGATGGACGATATCATTACCAAGGACTGTGAGATTCAAGGCGTCGCGGTCAAAGTATTCAAAGATCTGAAGTAAAAAGGTGAACGCCCACCCAAAACCGCTTTTGAAATCAACCATGGGGAGCATTCTGTTTCAAAGGAGGTGTTGTCGGTGGGAGAAGGCAAATCCTTTTACGTATGCTGTTCAATCTGCAGCAGACCGATCGCCCGGTCAAAACGCTGTGACGGCATTGAGATCACCTGTTCGAAATGCGGCAGTCGATTGCGAATTGTCGTAGATCCTAGTTCGCGGGTATCGGTCGAAATAGTAAAGGATAAAATGTTCGAAAAGCTTAATAACTCTGTTGCGCCTAGAAACGTTGGACTCGGCTTGAACCGTTAGGATCGTCGCACGTGACAGTTAAAGTCTGCTATGGGATTGGAATTGGCTGAGAATCAATAGGCTTCCGGCAGATAGGTTATCCAGCAAGGGATAAGTCTATCTGTCGGTATTTTTTTATAAGACCGTCAAGGTAGGATTTGTCCTGCTTTTGACGGGCTTTTTGTTTTTCAAAAAAGTTTTTCAAATCTTTTTTCCAAGTCGAAATTTTCCTTCGAGTTAGAGTTTTAGAATACAGGCGAAAACGCAAAGAAAGGAGGTGACAATCGGATATGGCAGCGGCGGAAAGACGTCAGGCAATTCTTGAGGCGTTATGCGTTCGCCGACATGAAACGCGGGAAAACCTCGCGCGAGAGTTCGGCGTAACCAAACGTACTATTGAAAGCGACGTAGTAATCTTGTCGCTTGCATATCCGATCTACACAACGCAGGGTACGGGCGGCGGTATTCACGTAATGGACGGTTTCTATTTGAGCAAAAGACAATTGAATGATAAGGAAATCGCTTTTTTGGAGAGACTGCTCCCTGCTCTTTCCGGCGAGGATAGAAGAACTATGCTCGGAATCATTCAAACCATAAAAGGAGGTAAAGGAATTGTACAGCACTAAAGTTTCGGTTGCGACCGGTTTTTTGAACGCTTATCGGACGCGCGATTATATCGTCGAGCAGGACGTCAGAATTCAGTTCGATTGCTTGGACGGCAATTCAATCGTCAGTCACGATAAATATTACCGTCGTACGCCGAAATTGGATGAAGACTACGAACGGCTTTTCCGCAGACGGATCAACGTAGACGGAAAGCGTTTTCCGACTTCAATGTACACGAGAGAGTACATTGAGGACGCGGAATCATTCCCCATCGGGTAATCCGGACGCATTTAATTGAAACCGACTGAATCGCGCGGTGCCTTGCAAGCAAGAGTGGCCACTCGCCGTAAGATCGTCGCACGAAACACAACGTTTCAGATCACGCGCCCGTTACCATATACAACTGAATATGCTGTGCTATCGGCAACACGGGCAAAAGCCATTCAAAAACAAATCAAAAATAGGAGGAAAGAGAAAAAATGGCGAAGAAAGACAACACCACTACCCCGGCCGCGAACGGCGGCAAGTACAACCAGCGTCGGTGGTCCGTCCCGTCCAAGCGGGCGAAGGGCTATGCGGCGGATCGCAAGGCGAAGGTCCACACCTACGGCAAGAAGGAAGGCGCCGAGCTGACCGACTTCGAGGCGGGCATCCGTTCCGGCTACCTGCAGTGCCAGGGCGATCACGCCGGTCTGTACAAGTACAAGAAGGCGATCTCCGAGGGCAAGTCCAAACAGGAAGCCGCTCGGATCTCGCGTCAGAAGTCCAAGAAGTGAGAGAAAGGAGGTGTAACAGATGGCAAACAAGATCTTTGTTGAGAAGGAAGCCTACGAGAAGGACGGCAAGACCTATTTCGGGTACTGCGTTCGCGGTACGGTTCGCGGCAGAGACGTCCGGGTTGCGGTTGTCCCGCCCGATTTCGGGGGGTATCGCGTTCTGGATATCGTTTACGGGGACGCTATGGAAGCGGAACTCGTTGCGAAGCCGTTCGAGATCCGTGACGATAAGACCAAGCGCGTCGTTCGCGGCAATACCTACGCCGTCCGCAGCGTGGACGAGAACGGTGAGATCTACGAGTGCGCGATCAAGCCGGCGAAGAGTTCGGACAAGTCCCTGCTCGAGATGCTCATGCGTTGACAGAAAGGAGAAAACTGAATGTACGAATATCGTGAAAAGAACCACGTGGCGAGGGGGATCATCGCAGGCATCCTCGTCTTCGTGATCCTCGTTCTCGCCGCCGGCGCCGGTGCCTTCTTCTATAAGAAGTACCATACCGACGACGAGACCGAAGAGACGCCCGCTGCCACGACCGCTTTGGTCGTCGACGAAACCGGCGCGATCCTGAACGACGGCGAGATCCACGATATGCCGGAAACCATCATGTTTACGGTGCCGCATCTGTTGAGAGACGTCGAAGGCGACGACGAGATCGAACCGTTCAACGCGATCATTCGGGCAAACGTTAACCCGGTGAACGCAGACAATCCGGAAGGGGACTGGTCCGCCGAGTTCGTCAATCCGAATTCGGCTTTCGCAAGTGCGAATGATCTCTCGGACTTCCTTACGATCACGCCGACCTACGACGGCTCGCTCGTTGCGCGTATCACCTGTGAAGCACCGTTCGGAGAACAGATCCGGATCACCGTGACGTCGAGGGACAACGAGAACGCTACCGTTTCGTGCCTTGTGGACTTCAAGCAGCAGTTTCTCGGTTATAATCTGTCGCTCTCGCAAAAAGGTCATTCTTCGGTTATGACCGTGAACAACGCGAATCACACCGGCGTTATTTGCGCGGATTTCGGGAACGAGTGGGATATTTCTATTCGTTGTACTTATGTGAAATCCGACGTGTACACCGTCGCGCTGCTTGACAACGAAATCCAAGCACCGGTGTATCAGCTGGCGTTCAAGCCCGAATTTGCGGCTGCTTTGAACAACGTGAAGTCCGGCGCCGGGACTCCCCCGACGTGCTACTCGAGCGGACAGGGAAACGGCACCACGAATCTGTTCAACGAGGAGTGGGCGGAAAACTATACTTCTGTCGAACGCGGCGCGCTTGCCAATGCGATTCGTGCGAATACTGCCGGTTCGGTCTATCTCGATCTGAACGATTCAAACGGTAATCGGATGGTCCGGTACACGATCTCCATCAATACGGATGATCTCTACGTTGGTGTTGAGAGCCTGTCTTTGAGCCCGAATACGCTGGTGTTCGCTAACCGCGCGACCTATACGATCACCTACAAGCGTGCCGGACATGAAGACGAGCCCGATCTGTTTGCAAACGGTTCCGAATACGCTTCGAGCCAACTGGCGAACGGGAACTATCCGACGACTTATAAGAACGGTACGGAAGTCACGGTCAGCGACCTGAACTCGTCCTTCACCGGTACCGGAGCAGGTTCTACGAATTATGTGTTCAACGGCTGGTATTGGGACAGCGAGATGGAGACTCCGTTCGAGGGCACGATCCCGGACGACATGGTCGGAAACATCACGCTGTACGCGGATATTTCCGTCTACAATTCTCACAATTAAGACAGGGGGGTGATTTGAAATGTTCCTGAAAAATGAACGGATCAGATGGATCGCCGTCTTCGTCGCGATTGCCCTGCTCTTTGTCGGAGTCACTGTGTCTCTCTGTCTCTCGATCAACAGCAAAACCTCGTCCGGGAAACCGGATGAGGTCGCGCTGAACGAGGAAGAAAAACTCGAACTCGTTACCGTCGAAGAGTGCGGCGTTCAACTGCTCGCATCCGGCGGCACGTCCGATTATGCGTTCCGAAGAACCCTGACCGCGACGGTACGTCCTTTCGACGCGCCGAACAAGGAAGTGGATTGGAGCGCGGCGTGGGAATCGGGTGCATCTCGTGCAAGCGAGAACGTCAGCGAATACCTGACCGTTACCCCGAACAGCGACGGATCCAACGTTGCGGTGGTGAACTGTCTGAAAGCGTTTGAAGGCGACAAGATCCTCATCACCGTCACTACCCGCGTCGGCGGTTATCACGCAACCTGCGAAGCACAGTACAAAGGCATTCCCCAGCGGATGACGATTGATACCTCCGGCAAAACGGTTCGTACCGACTCGGCGTGGAATCTGTCAATGGTCGAATTGGAGAGCGGCGATACCTATCGGTTCAATCTGACGCTGGACAACGATCTGCACGTCGTCGGTTCGACCTACGGGCAGTACGTCATAACCCTTACTCCGCACGGCAGCATCGACGTTGATATTGAACAGTACCATCCGCAAACCGGTGAAAGTGAGTTCGGCGAAGGTACTGTGGATCTCGAAGTCACCGACTCGTTTGAAGAGGACGGTTATGTGATGGCTTTCCTCAGAGGCTCTCCGCATCTTGTCCTTGCCAAAGTTTCGATCTCAAACGGACAACTGGTGGTGGAAGCGCCCGACGCAGCGGCAAGTTATCATACGGTGACGGGCGGAAGCCAGGTCGGAATGTTTAAGCGTACTTTCAAAGGCTACACCGACGGGAAAAGGCCCTACGTGACGATCACGGTTACCGAAATGAATTCGCGTCTGTCGAAGACGATCAACGTGAAAACCACCTCGGTCGTTACGGGAGTCGACGTGTCTTCGGACGAAATGATCTTCTGACGGGAGGTGAACGGCTATGAGTGGAAAGAGCATGACCTTACAGGTGGGGAGAATCGTTACCTACGTCCTGATCGTGCTTCTGCTCGTCGGCGTTGTCGGGTTCGTCGCCTACTTCACGAACGGGTTTTCCGAGGGCTTTAAGACCTTCTACGCCAAAGTCAACGGCGAAACCGTTCTCGACGGAATCGACGGAGTGGTGATCTCGCAGGACGAACCGCTGGAAGTGGACGTCAGGTACACCTTCGGCGCGTTCAGCAAGAAACAGACCGGCTTTGAGATCGAGATCCATCCGGACGCCGATTTCACGTTCTTTCTCGACGGCTCGGCACATTCCTTTGCCGAAGTGGAGGAACTGAAAGGCGGCTTTGAGATCGTAGAGGACGAGAACTCCGTCACCATCATTCCGAAGGGCGGCGTCGAGTCCATTCTTCGAGGCGCGTTTCCCGAAAGCACGATTATCGTGGATCGGGACAGCGTTCCGGCTGATACCGATCTGTTTACCGTCGTCATCTACTCTTTCGACAGGAAATCGAGCGTTTTCGTCTGCTGCAGGTTGAAAGACCTGTTTATCGAAGGCGTTACTTTGGACAAGGAGGCGATTGAGTTTTGAGTCAGGCGGCAAGAACGAGATTCACTTCGTTGCTTCTCGCTTTTGTCACGGTGTTCTGTACCGTCTTTCTGGCGGTACAGACGCCCCTGATGGTAAGCGCGGAGACAACGTACACGGACGTTCTGGACGATCTTCGCAAAGACGGTTCCTTTCAGACGTCCAATTATCCCGAGCGTACCGGAGACTACTCCCTGCAGATTATCCAGATCGCGGAGAGCGTCGACCGGGAACTGTTCGTTTACGTCTATCAGCCGAGCGGAAGTCGGAAAGACTTGAGAGCGTCCTCGATCAATATCTCGACCACGATCAACGACGCGATCAGTTTCATCAACTACAAGCTCGACTACCTGAACAGCAGCGGCGTGTTCTACAAGTACAAAGTTCGGGACTTCACCGTTTCGGACGAGCCGACACGGTATTACGCCATCACGTCCATCTACCGTCCGTTCGATTCAAGCATCGACGCGGGGACCGGCAACAACAACACGATCACCGAAGTCAATTACGCGATTGACCGGCAGTATTGCTTCGGAACGATCAACGGAAATCCTTACGTAAACTGCGTGGATATCCAGACGATCGTGGTGACAGATAAGTTCGTCGGGTTCGTCCGGTACAAAGACGGGTTTAAACTCTACTACGGCGCTTGCGACAGTCATTTCGTTGCTTTCAATACGGACAGGCGGATCGACAGGCTGCTGGAAGCCGACGTGTATTACACGACGCAATCCTATTCAATGGCTTGGGCGGCGTTCGTGGGCACGAAAGAAGAGTTCGGCGAGAAAGAAGACAACTACGCCTACCTGAAGTACACCGACAAGGTGGAACATAACGGCGGCGGGTTGTTTGCAGGTACGTACAGATGGGACCGGATTCAAAGCGTTGCGGATTTCATCGCGACGGAGAATCGGGACAACATCTACCACGGCGCGATCCTTGACGTCACCTACTCTACCAAATTGACCGACGAAGCGTTGCAGGCATTGCAGGGGAAACATTGGGTTCTGCGCTTTGCTGAAACCGAATATACCCTGTGGTCCGGCGACAGTTCTTACGGGAAGTTTGCCACGATGGTCGGCGACGTCACGATCCTTCGGTTGAAGTTTGAGACCGACGGTATCGTTTACAATCTCGGCGTGATCGACAATAAACAGACAGGCAGTCCGGAACCGTCCAACACGACGTCGGTGAAAGTATCGCTGAATGATCGGGGACGCGGATTCCTCTGGCTGATATTGCTGATCCTACTGGTCATCCTGCTCGCGCCGATTCTGCCTTACGTCATTCAGTTCATCATCTTCATCATCAGCATACCGTTCAGACTGATCGGGTGGCTGTTTAAGTTGGTGAAACGAAGGCGTGAGGACAAGGAAGAGCGACGGATCTACGAGAGAGTAATTGCTTCTCTTGACGATTCGGATTGGGACGATTACGAACAGTAACAAAAAGACGCCGGCAGAATAAACCCTGTCGGCGTTTTCTCAAAAGAAAGGATTTGATATGAAAACGTTAAAACGAATATTGGCGGTAACGGTCATTCTGGTTATCGCTATGGTGATATGGTATCTGGTATTTACCGGACAAGTAATGAACGCGGAGGAAGCCTATGAAGAAGCGAACAGTCTTATACGGTAGTCTGACGGCGGCGCTGACTGTCTGCTTTCTCTTGCTCGGCTTTTTCGTCTTTTCTCGGTCATACGTTCGGTTAAAGGAAGCCTGTGAGGATCTCGTTGAATGTGCCAGGTTCTATTTCCGTTCCGTTTTCGACGACACGCCGGAAGAGATGCCTTCGGTCGTGGAATACTCGGACGTGACCGAGCCGATTGCTCTTATACCACCCGAATATACCGGCTTCAAAACGCAGACGAGACGTTTCTTGCAAGTATTGTTCAGCAAACAGAACTTGTTTGCGTGGTTATCAACTGTCGGAGAGAAGTCCGCGAAGGCGTCTAAGGGGATTGCAATCGTTCTTCCGTGCATCCTATGCCTTTGGCTGCTGATTAAGCGTCTGTACGCAAAAGGCAATAACCATTATAACCGGGACACCTTACCGCTTTGGATATACAGAAGGACGGTAGAACGGGGCTTTCTCGCGGCGAAGAGATTCGTCGTGGGATTTGTTTCGTTTCTACGGGAACACGGTTGGGTATGGATCTTTTGGCTCGTTTTATGGGGGTTTCACCTCAATCTCGCGTCGATCGTGGTAGAGTTCTTCGCCTACTATCTCTTCTTCGCCGTATCGTTTGAGTTCAAAACACTCTACGTACAGGCGGTGAAACTCGCCCGGGATCTGCAGCCGTTTTTCCGGTTCTTCCCGTGGTGGATCTTGATCCTCGTTCCGCTATTCCTATTCAAGCGGTTCCGGGAACGGATCGCGTTTGCCAGACTCCATCACTACGAGGCGCGGAACTGCGGGTTCATCAAAGAGCTGCCGATCGTCTCGATCACCTGTGGGAGTATGGGAAAGAAGAAAACAACCATGATAACCGATATGGCACTCTCTCAGGAAGTGATGTTTCGGCAGAAAGCTTTAGAGATCTTGCAGAACACGGACTTGGCATTCCCGAACTTCCCGTGGATCTGTTTCGAGAACGAACTTTTGAAATGTTTGGAGTACGGTACCGTCTATAATCTTGCAACCGTCCGCGTCTGGATCGAGAAGAAGAGGACGAGGTACGAGAAGCATAGAAGCAATCGTCTGCAACTCTACGACTATAACAGCGGGCGGTACGGCTTGGAATACGACGATGCTTTAAGCGTAAAGAATCTCTTTGACGCGCTCGAAACCTACGCGCAGGCGTACTTCATCTACGTCTTACAATCCAGTCTGATCGTGTCTAACTACTCCGTCCGAACCGATAACGACGTCGTGACGCGGGGGAATTTCCCGATCTGGTCTTTGGACTTCTTCACCGACAGAAGACGGAGCAGTCGGCACGCGCATATTCTGGACTTCGACGTGCTGCGGCTCGGGAAGAAGATACGGGAAAACAATCCGAACTCCGGCAGCTTCGAGTTCGGCGTCGTGGCGATCACCGAGATCGGGAAGGAGCGCGGGAACAATCTGGAACTCAAAGAGGTAAAGAAAAAGAACGACGAAACGAACCAGAAGAATGATCTGTTCAACTCTTGGCTCAAGATGTGTCGGCACTCGGCGACGGTGGATCACTTTCCGTTCATCAAGGTCTTTACCGACGAGCAGCGCCCGGAGAGTTGGGGGGCAGACGCGAGGGATCTCTGCGATATCGTCAATATCGTGTCCGCGGGAGACGCAAAACTCGCTCTTCCGTTCTACACGATCGAGGAGATGATCTCCGAATGGGCGTTCCACCGGTTTATCTCGCTCTACTACAATTTCCGGTTCCGCAGGGGAGACAACACCCTGCTCGTTCATCTTCTGAAACAAGCGACGGCGTGGCTTTGGAAGCGGAACGTCCGGATCTGCAATAAGTATGGCTATACGGTTCTCAAGATCGAGAAAGAGCGCGGAACGATGGACGGCAAGACTGTCCCGAAACGGTACTATCTTGTCAACCGCAAGATTTACAGCAATCGGTTCACGACGGACTGCTTTGCGGAGTACTTTCAGGACATGGCGAAAAAGACCAACGTTGGTCTGATGGATTATATCGAATACGCGACCGAAAAAGCGAGCGTAGAGGAGTTGAAAATGCAGAACAGTTACTTCATCAACGGGCTTTACGGAAAAAGCGAGGGTGAGTAATCCCCCTCGAAAAACATAAAAAGCAGGAAGGAGGTGAATTATGGCATATCACGAAACCAAGGTTTATTTTGATGGAAGTCACTATATTGCCATTCCGCACACAGAAACCCCCCGGAAACCGCGCAAATATAAGCCACCCCCTGTCGATCCGGCGACAATCAAACGCCCGGCAGAAGAACCGCTTGACGTCGCGAGCCTGTTCGAGGAATGCGATCCGGAAGAGCGCGTTTTCGACCTTAAAAGTACCCCTCCGTTTGAAAGCAAGCCTGCGCCGGTTGTATTAAGGGAAGCCTCTGCCCTTGAAACAGAAAAGCAGCCGACTGAAAAAGAAGTTTTCAATCGGCTGTATGAAGAGAATATTAATGCCCCGCGTCTCGAACGACGGAGACTGATTCTTGAGAAAATGAAACCGTATTTCGAGAATGACCGTGAAGCGGAGCTGTTCGTGGATGCGAATATGGTACGAAAACAGACCAACCTAATCGCGCGTCGGATCCGGATGATCCGAAAAGTGAATCTGCAAGAGTTCAATTACTTCGTTACCTTCACTTACAGCGACGCGATCCATACCGAAGAATCGTTTCGGAAGAAGCTGCGGAACACGCTAAGCCACCTCTGTTCCCGGAAAGGTTGGAGATACGTCGGCGTATGGGAGCGAAGTCCCGAAAAAAAGCGTCTTCACTTTCACGGGATCTTCTACGTTCCGGAGGGGACGATGCCCGGGGAGATGAAAGAAGTGAAGAGTTACAGTTTCTCGGAACACAGGCCCCAGATCGCGATGCAGAACAGTTACTTTGAAAAACAATTCGGGCGAAACGATTTCCGTCCGATCGAGCGCAAGGAAAAGATCGGCTCGGCGGTTGCCTATCTGCTCAAATACATCGAAAAGTCCGGTGAAAAGATCGTCTATTCGAGGGGGCTGCCGCAATTCTTCATATCGGACATTCTGGAAGACGACGTCGTTTGCAAAATCGGTCTGGAAGATAAGAAACTACTGCTCTTTGACAATTTTTCCTGTTTTGACGAAGGGTGCTACGTCGGTCCCGTATGCACGGAAACGATCAAGCAACTGCGCAAAAGCAACTGACCGGAGATCCGAGTGGACAAATACGGTATCAAAACGGAAAAACGCGCGAACGGATCACGCGGTGATTCGCCAAGCGGTTCAGCGGCGAACACCGCGCCTTCGCGCTTCCTGTTTTCCGTATTTTAGTCGGGTTCGGGAAGAGATTAGGCGTGTGCTTGTCTCGCGCGCGCGTAGCGCGCGCGCTTGTATCAAGACAAGCACACGCCTAATCGCCAAAGTGGTATTTTAATCAGACTTTTTCCTCTGTCGTTTCTCAGTTCAAAATGTGATTATTATACTTCATAGAGTAACCCGGCTCTACCTGTTTGTTTGTTTTTGGTAAATCTGATGATATTGGCGTTTTTGTAATCAATATCCGGTATGTCATTTTCCAGAACAATCAGTTGCCCAAAATCTTGATGGTTGACCAAATAAGCGAACAAAGAAGCTTTCATTGTGTCTGAAGCTTTTTCGTTTCCTGCTTCTTTGAGAGAAAGGATTGGGGAGTCTATTGCAAGCAATCCGGGATTATACTTCCCTTGTTCGGATAGGTATTTCAAAAAAGACAGTGAAACAATTGAGTTTATAAATGCACGATAACCCTTCCCATAAGACCCTTTTGTTTTCCCATCGATTACAACGTCAAATGCACTTCTGACATCAAACCAAACTGATCTGAACAAGTCAAAATTGCAATCTGCAAGCATCTCCTTCAGGTTATTCTCAATAACGGTCATAATAGTCGGAGTAAATTGTGTTTTAATATCAAATCCCGTGTCCGAATCTGTATCTTCTGTTTCCTTTTGAAAGAGTTCTGCTTTTAATGCGGTTTCCTCTTGCTCTAACAGAGTTTTTTCTTTTTCAAGCTCTACCGAATACTGAAAGTTCTGAAATGCTTGCGTCAATTCTTTCAACTTTGGCTTAAGTTCATTTTGAATCAAACTCTCGGTTTTTTCACGACGTGACATTAAATCACTCAACTGCGATTGAAGTCGTTCCTTTTCCTGAGCAATCTCGTTTTCTGATACAATAACATCTTTTATCCGAAGTTTGATGCTTGTGAACTCTGCTTCCGAAGCTTCTCGATAACTGTGTGAGGCAGTGTCATCAGAATTGATTTCATTGTGGCAGATTGGACACTGTTGCAATCTTGGAACGTTTCCGATTTTTACTTCTCCGTCAACGATGAAACCTATCCGACGAACGTCGGACAGATACTGGCTTTTCAAAGCTTTTTGACGATCAAGCAGATGTTCACATTCTGTGATTTGATCGCTTACCGAATAGATTTCATCCAGGAGTTGCTTGCTCTGCCCGATCGCTTTAGTAATACGATTCTCGGTATCCTGAATTTCGGCGACAATCTCTTGTGTCTTCTTTTTTATATCGATAAATGTAATGCCGGGGATCTTGCCGGACAACTCTTTCTTTCGCTCTTCGATGCTGGCTATTTTCGTTTGAATATACTTGATGATCGCTTGTTTCTGCGCCTCTTTAATGGCTTTTTGTACACGGGGATTTATCCCGTCGAAATCTTCTCCCGTCATAAGGAAATATAAGCCCGAAAGATATGCCGTCGAAGCTGTTTTCTGTTGTGGAAGTAATATAGACTCTCGCTGAATTATCTGCTCTTCTTTGACTAGCATTGTATGGATAAAGGACCGTAAAGTAAAACGACGAGTGTCCCCTTTTTGGTTACTGACGATATTATGATGCTCTTCGATTCCTATAATCTTCAGCCATAGATCATCATTAAGGTTTCGTTTCCCCGTTTTGGTTTTATAAGTTCCCGATTCTATTCTGTCGTCAGAACTGCTGACTTCCGCCGTGGTCGTTTTCTCGCCGTTTTCAACATCCCTTTTGACAGTCACTGTCCCTTTGGAAGTTTTAATGACCATAGTAAACGAATCGTATCCATGTTTTATATCAACCGGAACCCGATCACTTCCAAACAAATAATCCAGTATTTCCAGCACGTAGCTCTTGCCCGTGTCGGAAGGACCGCAAATAATATTAAGACCCGGTATCAGGTCAATGGAAGACACTTGTTTGTCCGTGCCGTTGGCGATAATTCTCTGAATATAAAAATCAGGCATCAGTTACACTCCCCTATGCTTTGTTTGGCTTTTGCGGCGATTAGCTTTTGAACGAAAGGAAGGCCCTTTGTTTTGATCTCTTCCTCAGCAAGATTCGAGCATTTTTCATAATCTAAAGCGAAAGAGCTGTTAAGCGTTTTAATAAAATCCTTGCCGAGACCCGTGGCTGAATACCGAAAGCCAGATTTGTTGGGTATAAGTTCAACCATATCGCGAAGGATCAATTCTTCAAGTGCTATTTGAGTTTTTTCAAGACGTGCGGCAGATTCACCATACATGTAATAATTGTTTCCGTGAAGGTTGAAATCATAGAATCCGAATTCACGGCCATAAACAGACATAAAGTCTATTACTGTTAATTCTTCAACACTTTTCGGCTCTTTTGTATTTGCTAAGATAATCAAAATCCGCAAAGAGACTTCAAGAGTTGAATTATAAATACTGTTTATTTTTCTGTCCACGATATCTCTCCGTCCTTTACAAGAAAATGACATACTCCTTTTTTCTCGCGCGAACTAATCCAATTCAGTTTACTAAGAAGTCTGCATCTTTCAATCGGAGATAACGCCGCACAGTCCATTACCTCAATCAACCGTTCCATTGAAGACGGGAAATGCTTTTTATAGGTACTATAGATATGATCGTAAATCTCTTCTTTTAAGGCAAAGAAATGGTTCTCTTCAGAATCGCCGAAGCAGTCTTTGGTACCTTCTCTGATTGCCTCAGCTGCATAGTAGTTCTTTCTGTGCTGCAGGAGGTCTTTTTTATATTCAGGATACAAATCCAGATCCTCTATCGAAATACGTTCAAGCATTTTCAACTCTTCAGAATACACGTCAAGAAGCGCCTTCACATATTCCAATTCACCTTCTGTTGGAGCATCCGGAGGAGAAATTGGATCAGGTCGCGGATAACTATTGAGAAGAACTTCCAATTTGTTCATTTCATCAAGCGCTTGTTTGACTTGAAGATCGCCTTTTGCTTCATCTTCAAGTCCGTTTTTATTATTCTTTTTGAGAGCATAGAGATAAACCTTTGCCAGAAAAGACGCTTTGTTCTCTTGATTTGCAATACGTAAAAACTCTTGTTTTTGACTTGCGGGGATGTCTAAGTCGCTTTTGATAATCTCACAAATAGAACCGATCAGATCAGTAAATAATGCCGTATCAATTTCTGGCAAGATAACGTCTTCGAAAAAATCGACGGCAGAAGATGTTACGATTGGATTGGAAGAAGCCTCTACGATTGCTCCAAGAACAGGTTCCTTGCAATTCAAGTAGTAGCTTGCGATCTTATCTGTAACGATAAAAATGTTGCCGTCTTTATTTTTAATAGGAATGTTGTCGGTAATCAAACCCAAAAGAAGATCCACGACTGTTACGTTCGTGCGATTGGTTTTTTTACATCTCTTAATAACTCTTGCGAAAGAGCCAAAGCACAACCTCAAAATGTGTGATCCTCCTTTGGGAAAAATGATGTCAAAAACAGGTCAAATTTACGGGATGTACTTTCCCGGTGATTTCTCGTATTATTTACTACAGAAGAGAAACAGAAAAACAGCAATTTGTGGAATAATTCCAACTTCATTTTCCATTATATCACGATAATATATAAAAATCAATCGCATTTTAATTTGTATTTACATTTTTTGACATTTATTTGAAAGCGGTGTATATTTTGCCAAGCATTGCATCGACTGATCATCGACGGCTCAACGATGTTTGGCAGGATAATTAAATAATAGCAGCTGCCTTTTGAGCGGGAAGCTGCAGACTGAACGGAGTGGAAATCCGTACGGCCTGCGGTAGGTGTTCTATTGCCTTTTTGCAGCTGATTACGAAGCTCTCTCCGTTCCAATGAAAAAAACGGAGGAGCTTAAAATGAAACTGAAAATTCGCTATGACATCACCATTCAAATCGTTGATCTTACGTACGAAGATGAAGATCAACTTTGGAACCTTTTGATGCTGGGAAGCGACGAAGGGCTGTCACAAACCGAACGGGAGAAAAAACTCCAAGAAGCTTTTGACGCCGAGTTTAACGATCCCGACTACAGGAATTGGCGTAAGCCCCGCAGGCATACCGTCAGTTTGGGCATCAAGGATTATGGTAATCAAGGCAACAACGACGACAGTGATATCTACGATCCACTATTGAAGTATGTGATTGATGATCGAATCTTTCGGGCGGACGAGCTAGCTTTAGAGGAGCGAGATTCTTATGAGTCAATTTGTCGTCGAATTCGTTCTGCGTTGAAGGACAAGCCGAAATGGGCGGAGGCGTTCATTGCCGTTCGCTTGAACGGAGTTTCCGTCAACGATTATGCGGCGTCGATCGGAGTATCGGACGCGAGCGTCGTGTCGCATTGGTTGAAGCGCGCAAAAGAAAAATTAAAAAATTTTTTCAAAGACCGTCAGATTTGACCGTTTGCCGAGGCTACCATATGGAGGGTAACCTCGGCAATCTCATTTTGCGGCAAAAGACCGTAACGCTATTCGGTTTTGACGGCGTCGGGCGGGCTCGCCCGGTCAGACACCGTGAAAATAAGCGAAAACACTCACAAAAACCAAAAGGAAACCGCCTGACGGGATATCAAAAGAATGGTTTATCGGAGTGTTTTTCAACTCGACACCCCAAAATACAAGCATCAAACGAAAAAGGAGATGATTCAATTGTTTTAATTTCAAAAACCCCCTGGAAGCAGTGAGCGCCTTGTCCGGAAAAACCGTGTTGGATGTCGACACGAATCAATCCAATCGGTATTGCATTCGTCTGAATACCCCGACAGGGAAAGAAGCGTACTATTTCAGCACGCCGATTTACAACGAAAGCAGCGGAAAACTGGTTCGGAGGTTATTTACCGAAACAAACGGCTGTTACCGATTTACCGGAAGCCGTGCGGTGATCAGAGTGTATGCAACTCATATCGATTTGTCAGATCGTGAAAGAGAAGCGCGGATCCGGTTTGTAAAGCCGCAGTCTTTCCGTCTTAAAGAAGGAAAACTGATATCGGATCATTTGTCGATCGAACCGACAATGAACGGCGTTTGCGTGTCCGGCGTGTTGGATTATTTGAAAATGGAAACGACCTTCCGTTTCGAGTATCAAAACACGCGTATCTCTCATAACTGCCTTTGCTTTATGGAAAGCAAATTCAAACCGATTCTGGTCTTGTCCGCGCTGTATTCCGAGGGGCCCGGCGACGTCCAACCGCTTTCGATTCGTTACGTCGAGCAAGCCCGGCGTCAGGGGTCGGTTTTCGTGCAAGCGGAAAACGCAGCGTGTCGACGCGGGGCAATGGAGATCGATTTTTACGAATCGAAGTTGCTTCAGGATACGACCGTTTCTTCCGTCAGATCCAACGAAAACAATGCGTTCGGACCTGTTGCTTTTCTAGGGAAAAGTCGGTTTTTCGGAACGCAGTGGCTGTATTGCCGGCTCAATCCCGAAATCATCCGGGATTTGTCCCGAAAAGTGATCAGTCAAGTCAAACTGTTCTTCCCGAGGATCGAATCAAGTTCGGTTTTACTCAAAGCCTATTCCCTGCCCAATCGTTTTTGCAGTTTCGGATCCAACTGGAACAACAAGATTCCAGTATCTGACGCGTGCGATAAGGTTTCGATCAAAAACGATTACGTTTGTGTCGACCTGACACAGAAATACGTACAAAGAGGACAGTTGAATGAATCTTTCGGATTCGTTCTGGTCCCCAAAACAGACGGTATCAACGGATACCACCCCATTTTTACCGGCGATTGTTATCTTTCGCCGCCGATACTCACAATCAATTATAAATAAGGAGATTTTTAAAATGGAAATCAAAGATCTGAATTCCGAACTGGAATTGAAACCCGAGTCCGAGGTGACTCTTGAAACCGAAACGACCACTCCGCAGCAGAAAGAAACGTCGGAGGAAGACGTTCCTGCGAAAAGACGGTCGTATTCCAAGACCTTTCTGAAAAAGAAAGGCGTGTTTGAAACCAAATACTATCGCACTCCCGTACACGTCTACGATTCCAAAACCGGTGCGTTCGTCGAAGCGGACAAGCAAATGGTTGAGGCAGAAGACAAGCAGTCTTATCAGAATCAACAGAACGATTTCGAGCTTCGTTTCTTTAAAGGAAGCAAAGAAAACGCTCTGTTTTCCGTGTGCAAAGAAACGGAAAGCATTACGGCGATCATCCGTCCCCCCTTCGGTGAAAGCGTCAAAGAGCTTGTTCCGACGCCGGCGGAAAAGAATACGGAACTCGACTATACCGACGTTATGCCGGACACGGACTACCGTTGCTCCGTTGTTCCCTGCGGCGTCAGGACGAGCATTCTGCTCCGCAAAACAGCATCAAACAGACGATACGGGTTCCGTTTTGCCTTCGACGGCTTGCAGTGCAAAAAAGCTGCGAACGCTCTGCAGTTTTTCTCTGCCGATGGAGAGTCTCTTGCATTCACCGTCTGCGCGCCGTATATGATCGACGCCGCCGGCCGATACAGTGAACGGGTATCTCTTGTGCCCTATGAAGCCGAAGACGGCAGAATCGACGCGGATATCGTTCCGGAGGCGGGCTGGCTGAATGATAAAGAACGCGAATTCCCGATTCGGATGGAATGGGAACTGCGGGAAAACGTAGCCGATATGCCGCAAATTGCTTTTGAGGAATCCTTCGTGTCGGCAGACGGGAAACTGGAAGTCGGCGCTTCGCCCGTTCCGTTCCGTATGGCTCTGCCGAAGCGAAACGAAGGGATGCTTCGTAAAAATGTGAAACTCCATCTCGAGTGTGAAATCGTGCCGACCGAGGAAGGCAAAGAATTCTATTTGGTCCTGGATCGCGTCACCGTGGATCCGGAGACCGGAGACGTCGAAACGAAGCGTATCGCGAAAGCTCCGCTGACCGCAGAGAAAACCGATTATGCTCTTGACGTCATGTCGGAAGCCTCGGTCGCGGAAGGCGCCTCCTATTCCCTCCAGCTTTGCGAAGTGACGGACGGCGGACTGCAATCAGTTTCGGATTCGTCCGTTGCCCTGCTGAACGTTTCTCCGAACTCTCGTGAGGCGCTGTTCTCTGTGCTTGAGACCGACGGAACGAGTGAAGAAGATGAATCCACGGGTGGAGAATCCGGGGAGCTCGGGACCGTCGGCTCCTATCAGGTGGACGTTGTCACCGGGCTTCTGAATATGGAGATGAAGGACTTCATCTGGGAAGGCAATCGTATGCCCGTATCCATCAAACATTCGTTCCGGGGACAGCACGCAAACCATTCGTATCTCTGGAAAGACGGCGTTACCAATCCGTTTGCAAATATGCAGGTCGGTCGCGGATGGCGTCTGAATCTGATGCAGTGTATGGTCCATACGGGTACGTGTAATGGCGCTTACCAGAAAGATACCTACACCTATATCGACGAATCCGAAAACGAAACCGTTTTCACGCAGTGCGATTGTGAGAGCGGAACCTGTACCAAGTACGAGGACGTCAACGGACTGGGTTACGTCTACGATGCAGCGACCGGAATTATGAATAAAGGGACGGAACAGCTTCGGTTTACCGATGACAGACTCACGAAGATCACGGACGAGTACGGCAACAGTATGACCATCGTTTACGATGCGTCCGGGAAGATCAGCTGCGTCAGGGACGGTGTGAACAGAACGTTCATCTTCTGTTACGATGACAGTAATCTGATTTCGATCGTCGCCCCGAACGGAGCTGTCGTTTCGTTGGCATACTGCAACAATCGTCTGTGTTGCGCGTCTTTCCCGAATGGGCAAACGATGTCGTTTGACTATCACGCAACTACGGGTATGCCTACGTCCGTGACGGTCACCGATACGAGTGTTCAGAATGCTACGCCGATTACGACCAATTTCACTTTGGAAGAGGGGACCATCGTCAAAGAAATCACGACGGTCGGTTCCAATCGTTCCGTACAGTTTAATTACGTGTGTCACGGTAAGGAGACGATCATTACCGAAATCGAAGCAGCAGACGGAGATGAGTGCCCCGCCATTATTCGCCATCGCGTCCTTCTCCATGAACACAGCGACAAGAATTATACGTACTATGAATACGACAATGAAAGCAAAATCAAAGTGACCGATACGCACGGTATCGTGGTTCCCTACACCGAGCCCGGTATGGAGATCGGCAACCTGAAGTGTCAGAACCTTCTTTCCGATCAAATCTTTACGGCAGATATCCAAGAATTGACCGATACTCATCCCGTCGGTGCGTGGAGAACGAACATGAGATATCCTTGCGTGCAGTTTGAAAAACCCGAAAAGATGCCCGGTTTTTGTTCCGCGGTATTGATCAACCGCTTCCCGACCGACGTTGATAAAGGTATCTGGCAGAACGTGTGCCTGCAAAACGGACGACACTACGTATTCTCGTGCTATCTGAAACTGTGGCGAAAGAGTTCGTCGGATCCGAACAGCGGCGTTTACCTTATGGTTCAATCCAACGGGTGTAGTTTCATCTCGCAGCGGATCACGACGCGCGGTGAGTTTCAACGAGTCGCACTTCCGTTCTGTGTGAGTGACGACGTAGGCGAGGCCAATTTCCAGGTAGGCATTTACATCGCCGGGAACGTGTACGCCAAGGTCATTGCTCCTCAGCTGGAGGAAGGAGAGTATCTCTCCCCCTTCAACTATCTGAAGACCAGACACATCATTGTCGGAGGTAATAACGAACAACGATCTATTGATACGATTCTCGTACCGAATGGAAAGGATATTAAAGAAACCTTTACGCTGAGCGGAAACGTTTGGGGTGAGATGGACTCTGACGATGTTTCTTACATAGAAGCGAATATCCATTACTATCATTCGGATAGTACAACGCCTGAAAAACACTCTTTGCCACTGTATAGTGTTCGAACCGATCCCACTTTCTTTATGTTGCAATTCAGCAAAAACCAGTACCGGGAAATCAAAAAGATTGAGATCGTGTGTATTAACGAAAGCAACTCTAACGCTGTACATTTCACGGATCTTCAGCTTGTGCGGAACTGTTATGAGGACGGGCTTTCGGAAGAGGATTTCGTCGGCGCAGCATATGACGAATCCGACGAAGAGTCCGAGATCGATGACCGCGCAACCGACGCGCCCACCGATGTGGAAAGCATCGTGTTTGAAGAGGTCAAAGATGCATTCGGCAACGTGGTGACAAGTACCAACTTCCAGAACGGCGAGTTTGGAACCATCTACGGTGACAGCAAATACGAGGAAACCGTAGGGGGAACTACGAACGATCCTGTCCACTATCACGACGACGGTAACAACAAAACCGATGAGACGGACGCGCGTGGAAACGTTACCCGTTACATGAACGATCCGGTAATCTCCAAACCCAAAAAGGTTACGGATCGGTGCGGTAACGAAACCGAATACACCTATGATAACAACGGTAGAACCATCGGTGTTAAAGCGGCGAACGGAGGAATGGTCGGCTATTCCTATAACGGATACGACGACATGACCGCAATTACCCGTGGAGACGGACAGGCATATCAAATGCAGTACGACCCGTTCCGTAACCTGACGGCAGTCGGTCTGAAAGAAGATGAGGAACATACCCAAAATCTTGTTTCCTATGCGTATAATCTGGGTACCAATCGACTGAAATCAGTGACCTATGCGAACGGCTCACAGCAGACGCTGACCTACGACCGGTTCGGCAACGTCATCAAAGAAGTCTGGGAAAAAGGAGAGAATAACGTAGAAGCAGAGTACCGCTATTTCTATGACGCTTCCCAGAACTTGGTAAGGACGGTTGACATTCTGAACGAAAAGATGTATACTATCATCAGGCGCGGTGAAAACGTCACGTCCGTTGAAGAATACGATATCGTTTGGGACGAAACCGACGGCGCAACCAATCCCGTGCTCGTCGGAACGATGGTCTATTCGTTCGACGGAAAAGGCAAACAGTTCCGCAAGAAGTACGTTCCGGCGGACGGAAGCGAGGAACAGAAATACGTTTTTGCATTCAAGGACGATCAGAACGTCGCCGTTCATCTTCCGACCGGTGCGGTCAGCCACACCAAGACGGATCACTTCGGGCGTAAGGTGTTCGACGAACTGCAACTCGGCAAGGGCTTCCTGAACCGAACCTTTTCCTACCACAATGGCGTTGTTTCCGAGCAGCACGAAGAGTCCAACAAGCGTGTTTCGGATCCTACAACCACTCTTGTCAACGAAATCAAATTTGCCAACGGCAGAACGATTCAGTACGAGTACGATAACGAGGAACGGATCACCCGGATCGTTGACAGCGTGGACGGAACCACCGTTTATACCTATGACGCGTTGGGGCAGTTACTGACCGAGACGAAAAATGGGGATCCCGTCAACACGATGACCTACGATCAGTATGGTAACATCACTGCGAAGAACGGAGTTCCCTACGGATACGATTCTAACGGCGCGTGGAAGGACCGGCTGACGAGCGTCGGAAACCAAGCGATTTCCTACGACGCGAACGGTAACCCGACCACCTATCTTGGACACACCTTGACGTGGGAAAAAGGCAGGCAACTCAAAGAGTTCGACAACATTACCTACAAGTACAACAACGAAGGAATCCGGACTGAAAAGGTTGAGAATTGCAAGATTCATAAGTACGTTCTTGAAGGCTCGACTATCCTCAAAGAGACCGTCACCGATACCTGTTGCAACGGGAACAGCTACACGAACGAATACTTGTACGATCTTGACGGAACGGTTTGTGGTATCAAGCACAACGACGCTGTATTCTACTTCTGCAAGAATCTGCAGGGCGACGTCATCGCGATCATGGATGATTTCGGTGCGATCGTAGCCAAGTATTCGTATGACGCTTGGGGCAAATGCACCGTTGACGAGGATACCAGCGACTACAGTATTGCGATGGTCAACCCGTTTCGATATCGTGGCTATTATTATGACTCTGAAGTTGGGATGTATTATCTGCAAAGTCGGTATTATAATCCGGGAATCGGACGGTTTATCAATGCGGATAATCTTTCGACAACAAGGTATGCATATCAAATCATTATTGCGAATGTTTTTGCGTATTGCGTTAATGAGCCTATTGACAATCTTGACCCCAGTGGTTTCTTGGCTTTTCCGGGAGAAATCCATCGGCATGTTCAACGTGTTATGGCATTGTATATTCTTTTCACGTTAGGAAGCTTTACCTATATTGATTACTTTATTCGGTTCAGCAGATTTAAATATGGATTTGCTGACCTTTATGCAAAGTCTTTGAATGAAATATGGGAGGTTAAACCTGATAAAACAAAATACTATAAATCTGGGCCAAAACAACTCGCAAAATATCTCAATGCAATTAGTAATTCTAAACCCGGACGAAAGTTGGGCGAGTTTAAGACATACTATTATTCCGCTCTGTCTGGTTTCAATGAGGTTACTATAAAAAGTACAGCGGATGATGGAATGATTTATTATAACTACAAAACCAACTGGAAAGTAAATGTAGTAGTTATGATGTCTATTGTTTCTGTCGTATTAATTTGTACGGGCGCAGGTGCGCCTGCGGGCGTTGCTATAGGGTCAACGCTTGTATTGGCTTAATCTCAAGAGGTGCATATGAAAACAATCAAATTGGATACAATGTATGAATATTATGGTGGTAAAAAAACAACAATCCTTACACTTGCAAAACCTCCTTCCAAATCCTTTTTGATGCAGGCACGAATTGCAATTACCAAACTGTTAATGGAACATATTGACAACCCCGACCATCGAGCACATCTGACAGACTATCTTGATGTTGTAATTGATTGGAGTTGGTTTTCTCGAAATGAGGAGAAAGAGTTGATGCTTCCGCTTTTGTTGGAACCAAAGAACGATGCGTTCATTTTATTGAGCTTCTGTCTCTTTTGGAGTTTTAAACAATCTGCGGGGGAACGAGTTCCGTACCCATGGATGGAGTTCAGAAACGACGATTTGTGTTTCCATCTACTCGCAGATCCTTTTGACATCAAAAAAATGAACGAAGATTTATCAATGATCATAATACCTATAATTAGGGGAAAGGATTCGGGATTATCCTATGATTATCAGATTACAACGACTGATGGAACAATGCGGATCTTTTTTCAAGATTCTGTAACCGAAACACAGTTAAAAGCTGTTGAAACAATCTTAAACAGTTTTTTTGCGAGTTATAATCAAACCCACGAAGTCAAGATTCACAATGTAGAATTGCCACATAAGTATCGTGACAAATGTGTCCGATTTGATGTCGATTTTGGTGGCTCACCAATCACCGCTCCTACTGAGTTAATAAGGTCTTTTCAACCCGTAAAAGGTATTAAAAAAATTGTTTTTCAATGATTTTTCTCCGCACTCGGAAACGGGTGCGGAGTTTTTGTTTTTGATTGTTGGTTCTTCTTAATCATACATTCTTTCGTCTTTTTAAAAAAAGTTTTTCAAAACCGTCAGATTTGACCGTTTGCCGAGGCTACCATATGGAGGGTAACCTCGGCAATTCTTATTTAGGAGGAAAACAAAATGCGAAAAAACAAATCCATCTTAGCATTCAACATTCTGCTTGCAAAGGAGGCGTCGGTATGAATCGGAAAGAAAAAGAACTGTTTCTCTTGCTCTGCCGGTATCGGAATACCGACCGGAAGAAGCTGTCCCGGCTGATTGAAGTAGGAGCTGCCACGCCTGAGGTGTTGGGAATGCTCCTTGCCAACCGGATGGGCGGGATCGCTTATCATACGCTGAAAGAGACCGCACTCTTGGATCGGACCGACCGGGAGTTCCGGAATACGCTCCGAAATGCGGCGCTGGTGAACGAGAAGATGAACGAAGACTTCTTTTCTTGTCTGAAAATGCTATCAGCCGAACTTGACGCTTGCGGCGCTCCCTACGCCCTGCTCAAAGGTGCGTATCTGTGCGCCTGGTACCTGACGGGATGCCGGACGTCCAACGATATCGACGTTTTACTGTCGCCGGAGGACGTCGGCAAAGTGTCCGCGAAACTGAAAGCGGCGGGGTTCAATCAGGGGCATCTGAAAAACGGCGTATTCATCCCCGCCACCCGGCAGGAGATCATCGAGTCCAAGATGACGAGGGGAGAGACGGTTCCGTTCATCAAGAAAGTCACTCTTCCGTATATGAGATATCTCGAAGTGGACCTGAACTTCTCTCTGGATTACAAAAACAGCGCCGACGCCGGTCTAAACGAGATGCTGAACCGAACGGCGGTAAGAAATGCGGGAGAGGTCGCGATCCGCACCCTTGATCCCTCGGACTTCCTGCTTCATCTGTGCGCACATCTCTATAAGGAAGCGACCACGATGCCCTGGGTACGAATGAAGCGGGATATGACGTTCTACAAGTTTTGCGATCTGTACGCTCTGCTCTACGATTATACTCCCGAGCAGATGGAAGAGCTGTTCAAAAAGGCGGTCGCGCTGAATCTGCAGCTGGAACTGTACGATTGCGTCAAGTGTGTGGAAGCGTTCTTCGACTTGGCTTGCCCGCTTCCCTATGCGCAGGCGTTTGAAAAGAGAAATCCGCTCTCATACGTCGTATCTCCGAAGGACAAAAAACTGTATCGGTACAAAGAGCCCGACGTCGTCAAGCGCTTCTTTGCAAAGAACCGGATCACTCTTTTGGAGGAGGTGTCGGAATGAGTACCCGTATGAATATGAAGCCGCACGGCAAAAGAGGGAAACTTATCACTTTCTGCGGTCTTGACGGATGCGGGAAAAGCACCTTGATCCGTCTGCTCGCAAGCGAATTGGAAGAAAGCGGAGAGACCGTCTTTCTCACGAAACAACCGACGGACGGGATGCGGAAAACCGAGATCTTCCGTACGTATATGGACTGCGAGGATCATAGCAGGTTTGCATACCGGTCTCTTTCGCTGATGGCTGCGGCGGATCGGATCCAACACGTGGAACACGTTGTTCTGCCGGCGCTGGAAGCCGGGAAGATCGTGATCTCGGATCGGTACTTCTATTCCTGCCTTGCGAATCTGCGCGCCCGAGGGTTTACGAATGACCGTTGGATCTATGAGATCGCGGAGCAGATTCCAAAGCCCGATTGCGCCTTCTTTCTGGACGTACCGGTTAAGATCGCGGTTTCCCGCGTTCGGGCAAGACCGGAAGAGAAAGACCGCTATATCGATATGGATCTGCAATACCGTCTTTACAACGAGTACCGAAGGATCTGCTTCGAGAACAACGGGATTCTTCTGTCAACCGACTGCGATCTCTCGGATTCGTACCGGACCGTCAAAACTAAAGTCAAAGAAATACTGGAGGGAAATTGAAATGAACGAAAAAGAAAACCGTGTGGAAAACGAAAAAGAACAGATGACGGACCTTGCAAAAGAGGTTGTGAAGCTTCTGGAGGACCTTGTGCTGGTCCCGGTTGAAGGATTGGACAAAAAACTGATCGCTGATCTGGCGATGGACAGTCTTCGGTTGGTCCTTTTGCTTGTAAATCTGGAAGAGACTTTTCATATTGAACTGGACGAATCGGATATGAATCCTTTCCTCCTTATCACCGTTCGGGACGTCGTGAATCTGGTCGACAAATACGTATCGGGAGGGAAAAACGATGGCTAAAAAGGTTCTGCTTCCGTTTCACGTTCCGATGTTTGCGACACTTCATCTTCACGCAGCAGCGGGAATTGCAATGGAGAATCACCCAACCGCCTTCAATGAGATCCTGAATAAATGTACAACCATCTCCTGTTCCAGAAAGTTTTTGCGTGGGTTCACATCGCCGCAGCCCGATGTTCCGCGAAACGGACTCTATGCCTTTAATTCTTTGGAGAGATACGGAATCAGCTACCGTTTTGCGCTTCGTTACGGCAGAGAGTTCATCAAACAAATGTTGGATGAAGGACTATACGTTTACTGCGCCAGGATCGACGATTATTATATTCCTGAAAAGAGTTGGTACGGCATCCGTCATATGGCTCACGACGGGATCATTTGCGGATATGATGAAACCGATTCCACATATCTTATGGCAGCATACGATACCGATTGGGTCTTCCGGCTGATTCGCATCACGCAATCTTGTTATATGGAAGCGGCACAATCATGCCTTGAAAGGCATGAATACGGAGGCATTACCGGATACCGGGCAAAAGATATTGACGTCGAATTAGACGAACCGTTAATTCTGGATTATCTGAAAGATCATCTGGAAACAACAATCGATACGGTGTCTCTTGAAAGCGACGGCAGAGTCAGTGGGATTGCTGTATATGATTTGCTTGCTATGTACGTCGATAAACTGAAAGACGGGAGTATCCCGAGCGAAAAGATGGACTGGCGGGCGCTGCGTCCGGTCTGGGAGCATAAAAGGTGTATGCTCGAACGGTTGAAAGCCATCGAAAAGAGGCACGATTGGAACCCGACGTACAGCGAACAGTATGCCCCGCTGGTGGATGAAGCGAATCGTGTTCGAGTGATGTACGCGATCTTTCAAAAAACGAAGAAACCGAATCTCCTCGACTGGATTCGGAACGGTCTTTTGGATCTCAGAGAAAAAGAACAAAGAATCCTGACGGGATTCGTTGAGAAAATGGAGGGTGAAGTATGAAACTCTGGAAACAATTGCGCGAACGGATGCTTCGTTATCCCGATCATACCGTAAAAGAAGGAAATGCGTCTATGACCTATGAGGAATTGGTCATTTTTGCGGAAACGTGTGCTGAACGCTTTCCCAAGGTCCCGTATATGGGAATCTTCTGCGAATCGGAAATGGCGTCGGCAATCGGTATTCTTGCCTGTTTTGCCGCCGGGATTCCGGTCATTCCGCTTCCGAGACGGTATGGGAAAGACGCTTGTCTGAAAATCATTGAGCGGGCAAAGATTCCGTTTTTGTTTACCGATAACGGTTCTTCGTTCCGGCTGGTCAAGTTTCCTTCGGGAGAAGCCAAAAAGGTCCCGGATGAGGTCGCGACAATCCTGTTTACGTCCGGCAGCACGGGGACACCGAAAGGCGCGATGCTGACCGACGACAATCTGCTTGCTAATATTGAGAGCATTTGCGATTACTTCCCCATCTGCGACAGGGACAAGGTTCTGATTGCCCGGACTCTGTATCATTCGTCGGCTCTCACATGCGATCTGCTGGTATCGCTTTGGAAAGGGGCGGATATCGTGTTTGCGTCCGGTCGCTTTCAACCTCTTCAAATTTTGAAACTGTTTCAGGACGAACATATCACCGTTTTCGGAAGTACGCCTTCTCTTCTCACAATGCTTGCGGCGTTTTCCAAGCGATTCCCAAATGATCTCCGCTTGCTGTCCGTCAGCGGCGAGTGTATGACGAAAGGCGCCGCCAAGACCATTCTCGACGGATTTCCGGGCGTATCGGTTTATTGCGGATATGGATTGACCGAAGCGTCACCCCGCGTGGCGTATTTGCCTCACGAATGGTTCAGCGCCTGTCCGACCGCAACCGGCGTCCCAGTGCGTAACGTTCGTTTCTATCTTGCTGACGAAACGGGGAAAGAAATAACGGATACCTATACTTCGGGAGAATTGGTCGTCCAAGGTAAAAACGTAATGCTCGGATACTTTGACGATCCGGTTCAAACAAAGAGAAAAATGAAAGACGGTTGGCTCTTCACCGGCGATATGGCGCAGGTCGATGAAGACGGTGTCCTATACGTAATCGGGCGAAAAGACGATATGATCATCCGCGGCGGAATGAATATCTATCCCGCGGAAATCGAAAACGCCCTCTCCGCTGATCCTCGGGTAACTGAAGTTCTCGCATACGGGTATTCCGAAAACAATACGCAAGGAATCGGGTTGCAGATATGCGGAAAGTTTGAAACAACGTCGGAGGTGGCAGCACTTTGCAAAAATCTGCTCCCGGCGCACCAGATGCCGTCAAAAATCGAGCTGCTGGATCACCTGGAACACGGTGTCACCGGAAAGAAGAAGAGGAGGGTGTGAGATGATACACGTGGAAAACGAAAAAAAGGTCCTGCTGTATCAAGATGAATTCGAGCGCTTGTACAAATTGTTCTTTGACGAAACGCCGCCCAAGGAACAGCGAAACTACTATTACGATACGGATGACCGGGCGTTTCAGAGAAAGAACACGACAGTTCGCATCCGGGAGAAGAACGGGCAGTATCTCGGGACGATCAAGACGCATTCGGAAGACGATTCGGATTGCAGTATTGAAGAGACGTTCCGAATCCAGAACGTCCCGGATTCGCTTGAATGCGAGGGCTCGCACCTTTCCGTCAGAGGAGAGCTTTTGACGGAACGTTTTGAGATCGAATTGAAAAACCGCGTCTGTTTGATTCTTGACCGGAATCGGTATCTCGGGAAGACGGATTACGAGTTGGAAGTGGAGTACCCTCTTCAAAGATGCGAAGAAGCGGAAATGGTTATGACCCTCGTTGAGATCATACTGAACCGTCACGGACCGCTTGAACGTTCCCCCTCCAAATCCAGTCGGTTCTTCTCGCGGCTGGACGAGTGTACCCCAACCAAGAAAACAAAGAAACACAGTAAAGAAGGAGAAAAAGAAAATGGAAGGCTTTGAAGTCTGCAGCATTCCGGCGATCGCCGCAATTTGCTACGGGTTTATTGAACTGTTAAAACGGACGAGCAACTATTCGGACAAGCTGAAAAATGCGTACCCTCTGATCTCCGCGATCTTCGGAGCCATCGTCGGCGTCGTCGCTTATCTGGCGGAACCGTCTTTTGCGGTTGTTCATTCCGTACTCGGCGCCGCACTCTGCGGAATGGCGAGCGGTCTGTCCGCAACGGGTAGTAACGAGATCCTGCAGCGTCTGAAGCAAAAGGCGAAAAACGCGTTGTCGGATCCCACGGACGATCCTCCCCCGAAGTATTACATTACCGGTGATAAGCACCGTCATTTCAAGAAACTGATCGAGTTCTGCAAAACCAATAACCTGCGACGCAAAGACGTGATCGTTATTCTCGGTGACGCCGGATTCAATTACTATGGGGATAAGCGGGATGAAAAGCTGAAAAAACAGCTGTCCGAAGTGAACGTCACCCTGTTCTGTATCTACGGAAACAAGGAAAAGCGCCCCGAGACGATTGCGACGTACGGAATCCAAACGTTTTGCGGAGGAATTGCTTATTACGAGCCCGGATACCCCAATCTGCTCTTCGCAAAAGACGGAGAGGTTTACGATTTCAACGGGAAGCAGTTTATGACGATCGGCGGTGCGCATAGCGTTGACAAACTGCGTTGTCTTGAAGAAGGGCTTCCTTTCTTTGAAGACGAGATGCCGGACGCCAAACAAAAAGCGGCAATCGAAAAAGCGCTTGCAGAGCGAGGGAACAAACTCGACGGCTTTTTGACGCATACCTGTCCGCTGTCCCTGATTCCTACCGAAACGTTCGTATCGACTCGTCGTGCCGCAAGCGAGAGCAAGGGCAACAAGAAGAATAAAACGGATACTTACCCGCTGGATATCGACCGTTCTACGGAAGAATGGTTAGAGGGACTGAAAGAAAAGGTCTCCTTCGAGGAATGGTATTGCGGGCATTATCACGTGGACAAGACGCTCGGAAAGATCCGGATGCTGCACCGCGCGATCCTGCCCTTTTCTGAAAGCGAGGGGAACGACGTATGACGCGGTTAACCGGAGGTGATCCCGTGACCGTTCTGCTTGCGATTGCAACGGTCGGGATTCTGATCGGTTCCGTTCGGATCAGGCGCGTCGGTCTTTCGCTCGCCGGGGTATTATGCGCCGCGCTTCTGTGCGGAGCCGTCTTCTCGGATTGTGTGGATTGTCACGGCGAAGTACTGTCTTTCTCAACGAAACTCGGTTTAACCTTGTTCGTTTCCTGCGTTGCTTTGCAGGCGGGACAGGCGTTCAACCGTTTGAATTGGCGAAAAGCGATTCTGTCTTTCGTTTCCGGAATGTTGATCGTATCGCTGGGCGGAATTCTGATTCTGTTGTTCTCGCGCCTGTTGCAAACACCGTCCGGAATCTCCGTCGGATTGTTTGCCGGTTGCCTTACAAGCACGCCGGCTTTGGCGGAGGCTACGGAACTGTTCGGGAACGCTCCTGCTGTCGGATATGCGCTTTCCTATTGCTTCGGGCTGCTTCTCATCGTGATCTTTGTGCAGGTAATGCGCGGTGAATCGACGGACTGCTTCGAATCGGTCGTAAAGACGAATTACAAACCGATAGCCCCATTCCTGCCGATCCTGACCGTTGCGCTGATTGGGAATCTAATCAATCGGCTGACTCCCGTCAGCACAACGACCGGGATCCTGATTGCAGGTATCACTTTCGGGATTTTGCTTTTGGCTACCAAAAGGTCGGTGCCGGATCTGTCGCAGATCCGAACGTTGGGTCTGATCCTGTTTTTCGTCGGGACGGGGTTTTGTGCCGGCGGAACGATCAAAGACACTTTTCAATGGGAATGGCTTTCCCTCGGGTTCGTAACGTCGACTGGCGTCGTTTTGATCGGTTACGTTTTTTTGCGTGTTCTGTTCCGATTTGATCGGATGGATGCGTTGACGGTTTTATGCGGAGGAATGACGAGTACGCCGGCGATCAGCGTTTTGCATCCCGGCCGTGATCGGCTGCCGCTGTACACCGTTTCCTACACCGGCGCTCTGTGCGCGTTGCTCGCCTGGGTAAAACTATTCTATTATCTTGCGGAAAGGGGGTGATGATATGACGTTAGTTGCTTGGTTGGTTCCGATTTGTACTTCCGTGCTCGGCGGATTAATCCTGTTCTATTTGAAAACCGTTTTCAAAAAGCAGCAGAAGAAAGAAGACGCGCGGGACGAAGCAAAAAAGGAAGAAATCGCGCTGGTTCTCGAAACGCTGAACGCCGTCGGGAAACTGACGGTTGCCAATACGATCGCTTTGCGGGACGGCAAAACCAACGGTGAAACGACTGCCGCGCTCAACGAATACGAGCACGTTGAGAAAAAACTGTATCGGTTTCTGGTACATTGTCATTCGGAATTTGTGGGATAACCCGATGTCGAAAGAATTCTATTACAGGAAGGAGGAGATGATTTGAATTCGGTTATTCAAGAGATTGAAAAGATCCGGAACGGAAAACCGTTTCAGATGATCGATTCGTTTTACAACCGATACTCGGTAGTTTGCCGAGAATCGGACGGATCGAGGACGGCGTACTGCTTCAGCGTTCCGATTAAAAACGACAAAACGAGTTCAATCGTAGATATGCATTTCTCTCAAAACAAAAAAGAGAGTGTGTTTATTGGATCAGAGGCAGTCGTTGTTGTTTCGGATCAAGCGCAACTGATAAATCCATACGGACAATGCGAAGTTGTTTTTCCAGGTCGCGCATCAAAAAGAACCAATGGAACCATTTGTTTTAAAGATGCAACTGTAAGAACAGAAATTCGTCCGACCTTAAATGGGTTGTTCGTTGTTATGAACTGTGAAACAAACGTTCAACCGAAACTCTTATTACGATTGAATCGTTCTTTCAAAACTACTCGTGTAAATGATCGATATTTTTCGGTAATGCGGGAGAAGTTTGTTCCTTTTGTTACGGTTTCCTGCGTCGGTCAGTTTAATAGTTCCGGCGAAGTGATTGCCCCCTGCAAAATACAAAATGAGCAGATAGGGGAAACGGAATATTTGCTTACTGTTTTGCAAGAAGGAAAGAACAAATCCCGAATTGCCGTCGAAATCAATTTGCAGGAAACAAAGTTGTTTCAAGACACGACCGTGGAAAGCCTAAATCCTAAACGAAACAACGCTTTCGGAAGCATCGCGTTTTTGGGAAAAAGTATTCAGTTCGGCGAACAATGGCTCTATTCTCGTTTGGAATCGACAAATATTCATCAGATACAGAACCAAACCGTTTTGAAAGCGATTCTACACATTCCGCAATTGGGTTATTATAAAAAGCCTTTAACGGTACGTCGTATTGTTAAACGGTTCTGCAGTTTCGGATCTAATTGGGGAAACAAAATTGCAATTCTTGATCCGGTTACCCAATCCACTATTTCGCATGGATATCATCATCTTGATCTCACTGAAATCCTCGGCAATCTAAGAAATAGATCCGAGAATTATGTGATTCAGGCACCATCCGCGAATTGTCCGGTCATCGTTTCAACCGGTGACAGTTTCTACGCGCCTCAAATACTAGAGGTAAGATTCAAATAAAAACACAACTTGTGAAAGGAAAAAAGAATATGAAAAAGCATACTAAATGGTTTGATTCCGCCATTATCAAAGAAGATGGATCGAAAAAAGCAAGCAACGAAAGACATTTCGTTCTGAACAACGGGACAAGAAAGGCGATCTTTTCGCCGAGTCCTATGAACTACTTTGACGAGGAAGAGAAGGTTTGGAAACCGATCGACAACTCGCTGAAGAAAACCGGGGACGGTTACGTTGCCCGGCTTGGCAAGTATACCGCCACGCTCTCGAAAAAAGACGAGAACGAATCGGTCGAGGTCAGGAACGGTGACGACTTGATCTCCTGGGAATATCTCGGCAACAACGTCAATCTCTTTTCCGGTCTGGAAAAGGGCGGGAACTCGTCCGCTGCAAAACGGTCGTCCAAACTGAAAGTGAAAACCAAGATCCGGGATTCGTTCGATCTGTCGAGCGCGAGCCGCGCCGTTTTTGCCGATGCGGAGGGAGACGTTGATCTCGACTACTCCATTGAAAGCAACGGAGTGAAAGAGGGTATTCTGATCAAGGAGAAGAGCGACAGCTATCACTACTATTTCCGGATTCGTGTGGCGGGTTTTGAGATGAGACCCGCGGCCGACGGTGTTGGTCTCGAGTTCTACAAGACGGGTATTGATCCCGAACAGGCAGAGGCACAGACTCCCGAGTTCGTTATGCCGGCACCGTTTATGTACGACGCAAACGGTGAACACACCGACGACATTCGGTTCTCGGTTGAGAGGATCGAGGAAGGCGTCTATCTCTTTTCGGTCGAAGCTTCATCGGAGTGGATCAATGCGAAGGAACGTGTCTTCCCCGTTTGCATTGACCCGCAGCTTTTGAATGTGAATGGTAGCAATTTTATTACCGTTTCTCAGGACGAATACCAACTGGAGGATTGTGAAGTTGGATCTTGCTATGAACCCGAGTGGATACACGTCGGGAATCCTCAATACAGTTTTATCCTTCTGAAATCTTTCGCAGAAGAGAGAATAACTGCAAAAGCTCACATCGAAAAGAGAGACATCAATATCGCCAAAAACAGTCTGATTACCGCTTCTCTGGTGTTTCAGCAGTGCTCCGGACAGAACACTCCGAATTCCGTTCAAGTAAGAATTGGAAACAACCATTACAACCACGTAGATGGCAATATCATTACGGCGGATATTACCAGTTTGTACAATGCTGCCAACGACTCTTTTGACGTTGAATTGTCTATGGATTCGTTGGGAGGAGTGCGAAGTTTTTCCCTGCCCACTTTGCTGATTGAGTACAAATCGATTCGCAACGATCTTGGATATAAAACGTTTCCCGTAGGAGACGGCGCCAGCGCAAGAGTTGATATCGTTTCGGGCGATGAAACTATGATTATGAGCGATATTGAGGACCCCGTTCTTGGTGTTGCCGTTTCTCACATCTATAAGCCTAACGATGAAGTTGAAGAGTATGGTCGAAATTTCCGACTTAATCTCAATGAAAAACTTATTAAAACATCCGCCAATCCGACCGGTGTCCAATATGCCTATACGGATGCGCTTGGCGATGTTCATACGTTCAATGAACATTTTTATCGAATTGATGTCAACGGCTCAAAGGTTTACCTGACAACCGGAATTGACTTAATTACTGCAGATTCGGACGGTCGCCTGTGGCTGGAGGGAACCGAAGTTTTCCGCGAACTGACCACCGACAGCGGGCTTCGTGCATCGGCACGTTTGGAGAAAAACGTCAATAACGCAGAATGGGTGGAACAGCGTTTGGACGAAGAAAAGCAAGCTGAAGAGCAGACTCGTTCTTATCGGGATATGCTTAGCAATTTCGTGTCTGTTGGTAAAACAAGCGGCGTTATTTCCGATGAGATTGATAATGAAGATTTGGCAACGCCGGAGTTTGTTGAAGTTTTTTTTAGCGGAGTTGATGGAACGGCGACTTTGCTTCTTCCCAAAGAAGAGGCTCTGGCCTACAAATCTTTGATAACTCAAAAGGAATCTTTGAACTCTTCTAAGGAAGCGTTGGAACTCCAACTGAGAAGTGTAATAGATAATGCAAAGAGTCTGTTGCTTCAATATAACACACCTGATTCGTTTGCCTACCAGAAAAAGAGCAATCGGATTCAAAAAGCTTCGTTGGCTTTGCAAGTGGATTCTTTTACCGAATGTCAATGTAACAACTGCGATCTGATGTGTCTGATCGGTGAAGAAGACGTTGAAGGAGAAACCCAATTCGGGCTCATTAAGGACAGTGACAATTTGATTGATGCTCAGGAAGCACAATGGAGTATTCAAAAGGGGTATATTGCCGAACAAATCAAGGGTTTTCCCTTTGGCCGCGAAGATCTCCCCGAAGGTATCCAGTTGCCCAATGTGTCCGGGATTGGAACTCTGGCAGCTCAATACAGCAACACTGCGGATCAGATAAATATCATCGACGTGCAGATGACGGATTGCTGTACGCAGATTAATTTGTATGTACACAAATCCGATGCTTACTGTCGACAATTCCGGTCCTATTATAAAGAGTATCTTGTCTTGAAAAAGCAGCTGGAAAGAATGAAAGAGCAGATACCGGTCGCATATCTCATTTCGGATAATGCGGTGAAAGGGTTTAACTCGGTCGGAGAATTGGTTCTTGTACAAAACAAATACGGCAACTATATCGCAGTAGAACGAGAAGAATATACGGTTGGAAAAAACAGAATTGTGTCTATTTCCAATCAGGATGGAAAAGCGATGCGTTTCTTCTATAACGGAAACAATAAACTCTCCGAAATCCGTAACAGCATTGGCGACAATGTGAGATTTGAATACGATGATGACGGTGCTTTGATCGGCATCAAACGGAACGATCTTCCTTCTTTGAGTCTATCGTATATCACGTCTGCGGGCAAGGACTGTATTTCTCAGATTTCGGCTTCCAATTACGTCACGGCAAAGATTGACTATATTTCCGGCAAGATGCGAAAGATTACCAGAACCAGCACGGCTGTCGGAATAGCGCATAATACGGTTACAGAAGATTCCGAAGTGACACTCTCGTACGTTGAAATGGACTACTCCGTAACTGAAACCGAATTGACCTATGACGGGGGCAAAAAAGAGATCTTCAAAATCGATCAACCCACCGAGCGCGTGTCTGAAAAATATGGTCTGGTATATGGAAAAGTTGCTTCCGCCGTACGTTATCAGTATAACTCTGACGGCTTCCTTATCAAAACTGAATATGCTGATACTTCTTGCCTTAATCGCTACTCTTATGCCGCCTTTGCAGCACATATCGAATTCGGAACTGTTGAAGAAACGACTTATAACGATTTCGAAGAACCGGTTATGATTGTTTGTTCCAAGTACGCTATTCCGCGAGCAGAGTGCGACTGTCCGATTGAACAGATTTCGGCCGAGTTTTTCTATAACGACGATCACCAACTGATCGAAAAGCGGACGACGCATTGCTACGGCTGCTGTTTTGAAACGAACGATGCCACCGTCACGGTCGAGAAATACTTCTATGACAATGCGGGTGAAGTCGTGCGCACGGAAGCCTACGTAGAAGGCGAAGAGTTGACAACCGGCGTGACCGTCGAGGAACACTTCTTCAACGATCAGGGTGTTGAGATCCGTTCGACGACCTACAACTCGTTAGATCCTTCCTCCAAGTTCTATACTGAATATGAGGTGGACGCCAAAGGAAAGGTTCTTTCGGCGTTTGACGAAACGGGAGAACACAAGACTGCCTTCGATTACGAACGCGACGACTTGACCGTCCGAACCAAATGTTATCCTAACGGCAGCAAGTTCTCCTTCGGCAGAGACAAAGAAGGAACGGCGGTCTCAATCACGCAGAGCACCGAATCCGGTGAAGAAAACAGCACCAAACAGGTTCTCACTCTGGATTTGGTGACCGAAGTTAAGAGCGGAAATAATACGATACATTACGCCTATGACGAAAAACGCAGGGTTAAGTCCGTATCGCTGAATAAAGATGAGTTCGGAGAAGACGAAGCCCACGTATCTTATGAGTATTCCGAAAACCAGCAAACCCACGCCGAAACTGTGCGGGCAGAGATGAAAAGTGGATTTGAAACGACCTGTATTCGGGATGAATTCGGCAATATTACCGACGTGATTTGCAAGAAGCCCGACACCGACCATCCCGGGCAAATGATCACGACCAGTTCGCTTTCTAACGCCTATAATGAAGAACATCAATTGAGCGGTACGGTAGATCGCATCGGCAAGGTAGTTGTAAAAAATGAATTTGACGATCACGGTAACGTAGTTTCCGTCTCTGTCTTTGACCTTACCAATAGTGGAATTGATGTCTCCAATATCGACGCATCCGATCTCGATAATCTTATTCTTGATACCCCTGTTCTCAAAGAAGAAATGAGATACGAAGAACACGGCAACGCCTTGGAAGAAAAGACGATTTGGGATAATGATGTGGAGCTTCAGTCCTATCAGTATGCATACAAACAGACTGCGGGCAAGGGGCTGGAAAGTATTACCATCAACGATGATACGACGATCAAACCAGTATCCGACGCCCTTGGCAGAAACGTCGGCAAGACGATTGAATTCCCTGATAAAAAGCTTTCCGAAAGGATCTCCTACGTCAAGTTCGGGGATCACGCGACGAATCTTCCTTCAACGATTCGGTTTGGGGTTGACGGAAAGATTGATGATAACCTGCAATACAAGTATGACAGTATGGGCAATATCATCAAAGTTACTGAAAACGGCAGACAGATTCGCAGATACGAATATGACGCCCTCGGCAGACTGATTCGAGAAGACAATTTGTCTTTTGGCAAAACCACCACCTGGGCATATGACAACAACGGCAATATCATTGCAAGTTATGAGTATGCCATTACTACGAGCCCGACCGACACTCTGCAGCTGCGGGTCGCAATCCCAAGTTCCTATATTTATGCGGATGACAGCGACCGATTGATTTCTTACTACAATGGCGAAACGGGAGACGCATCGTTCGGGTATGACGATATTGGAAATCCCACCACTTATCGTGGAAAAACGGCAACGTGGGCGAACGGCAGACAGATGACCTCGTATGATGGACTCACGTTTGAATATGACGCACTTGGGAGAAGAACGAAAAAAGGCAGTATTACGTTCACCTACGACAGCAACGGCAACCTAGTCAAGCAGAGCAACGGTCTGGAATTCCTGTACGATCATACCGGCGTATTTGCGGTCAAGTACGACAACGCAACCTACTATTATCGCAAGGACGCGCAGGGGAACGTGATTGCATTGCTTGACAATACCGGGGCGGTTGTGGTAAAATATGCATACGATGCTTGGGGCAACTGTTTGACGACCGTTCGCGACATCAATGCGACTGGTATCGCGGATCTGAACCCCTTCCGCTATCGTGGTTATTACTACGATGTTGAGACCAAGCTCTACTTCCTGAAAACTCGATACTACGATCCCGAAATCGGAAGATTCATTACCATCGACGACATCTCCTACCTTGATCCCAACAGCATCAACGGATTGAACCTGTATGCTTATTGCGGGAATAATCCGGTGATGGGTTATGATCCGAATGGCACTACAGACTGTGAAGATGATTGGGATTGGATACCTATTATCGGCTTTTTTGTCTCGGCAGCTACTGTTACAATAGCTACAGCAGGTGCAGTGGCTTCTGGGGCCTGGGTGGCGGTTGCCATTGGCACTGCAGTTGGAGGTGCTATTGGTTTTGGAGTTGATGTTGGGATACAACTAAAGAATAATGGTGGTAATTTCAAGGCTGTCGATTATGGAAGCGCTTTTAATAGTGCATTGGTTGGTGCAGCATTAGGCTTTTCGTATTCTATGGGTGTAACATGTTTAGGACCTGTTCTTGCAGGAGAAGCGACCATAGGATTGACAGCCGGTAAAGCTTATGCAATAAGTACTTTGGTATCCTTTAGTGCAGGATCACTGGGATATATAGTTGAAGAAAAGATGAATGATAAGGATCCTTCTTTTGGAAAAGCATTGATGAATGGAGGGCTTGTTGCATTAGCAGGAACACTTAAATTTGTTTTCGGCGGTGTAGTCGGAAGTGTAGGGCATCTCGGCACCAAAGGAAAACCTCCAGTTCGGTCAAAAGAATGGTGGGGCAAACTGGTTTTTGGGCAGGAATTTACGATGCCATTTAAAATCTTGATTGATTACCTTCGCAAAAACCTTTGAATTCGTTTTATGTGGAGTTCTGTATGAAGCACAAAAAGATCTACAATAATCTATATGAATCTGTTCTTGTTTGCATTTTGTTGAGCATTATGATCTCATTATACCTCATCACGTTATGCGTTGGAGTCTTTTCTACAACCGAGAACACAAATTCGCGGTTGCTTGTCATAGTGAGTTCCTGCTTTTTCGGGTATATGATCGTTTGTCTTTTCTTTGTAGTTGTTCGATGTTGTTTTAGTTATTGGCTTTTGACCGAAGATTCAATTATCAGTAAAAAGTTGTTTCGGAAAAGAGTGGAAATAAGGTTGAAAGATATCGAAAGAGTAAAGATTGAAAAGATCCGTAGTCCGTTTGGCGGCTTTGCTGATGCGTATATCTTTTGTTCGAAAGAGGCACACATAATAATCCCTTTATTATATTTGCAAAAGAAACCGGAGTTGAAAGAATTGGAGCAATTAGTTAACGCATTTGTGAATATAAATATCCCCGAATAAAACCTTTTGGTTTTTCACCCCTATCCGATGGTAGGGGTGTTTTTTTATCGGTGAATTATACTATCAAGTGCAACACCTTGAGCGTGTAAATGCGACTTTAAATGCGACTGTAAATCTTAACAAGACCGAGCAAAGCTTTATGCAAATGATAAGAAAAGATCCATCTGTGACCGCTCTTGAAATTACAGAAGCGTTGGGATTGCATAGAATAACCGTGATTAGGAATCTTAATAAATTAAAAGAAAAAGGCATCATTGAGCGTATTGGTTCCGACAAAACACGCTATTGGAAAATAAAATCGCTGGAATGACGACTGATTAAAAGAGGGCACCCGCCGAAACGGGTGTCCTCTTAAATGAAAGTCGAATTGATTGGGATTGCTTTTTTCAATCTTCCATAGTTTGATAATACCGTTCTTTTACCTCGATCTTTTCGTCCTGACAAATCGGCTCGCCTCTATCGCACGCCCGCAGGATCATATTGTGAGCGTCAAGAAACGCTTTCGGGATGTTGCCGTCGTCGAAAGATTCGTCGTTCCCGACCGCAATGATTTTGAAACCTTTCTTGACAAGATGCGACGAGAACTGCCAGAGTTTTTCGAATTTGCCGTTGGAGTCGATAATGAGTGAGATGTTCTCTTCCAGATGATATGCGGTGATTCTGAAGTAGGTTGACATTGTTTTTCCTCCTTATGCCGTTTTCTGCATTGCCCGTACTTTCCGATTGGCGTACGGGAGCCACTTTTTTTGAACGAAGTTGAGTACCGTTTCGTCGGGATGGCTGTTGTGATCCGCGTAGCATTGCAGGATCTTCTTGCTCTGCAGCGAGTATTCCATCGTCACGAACGGCGAATCTGGATCCGACGAGTTGCGGACGAAGAAGATCAAGGTCTGTTCTTTGATGAACTTCTGATCGTAGCCCATTTGCCCGACGCAATGATGTAATGCTTTTCCTTCTTGGATCAGGTCTTCCGGACTGCGGGCGATCACAATCGCAAATCCGTCTTTGCTCTCTTGCAAGCCAACGTATTTCTCGGCAATCAAGGCAAAGTCCGCATAGAGTTTCTTTCTCTCCTGTTCATCCTTCAAAGCCTTTGCCGTCTTGAACTCGTTGATCCGGATATCGTGCCAGCGATTGAAATCGTGCGGGAAGCGGTTTTTCTCTTCGGTCATATCCAAACCGAGATACCGGCAAGCGCGATAATAGTCCTGATAAATATAGGGGAAAACACCTTGCTTATCGAGATACTGAAAGAGTGCTTCGTATTGTCCCGTGAACTCCTGCCGGAGATCCCGCAGATCCTTTTCGTGAATGAATTGGTGTTTCCATTCCTCGAACTTCTGCAACCGTTCCAGCGGTTGACCGGTACGATAGGCGCGGAGAATAACCGCCACATAGTGGTAGCTGTTTTGGATCTCGGTGCGGTTGGCGAGCAGCCATTTGCAGAAGCGTTTGTCTTTCCCGATCTTCTCCAGAATCTGCTTTGAGTATTTGAAATCGGACAATCCTGCTTTCATCAGGTATTCGAGTTGCGGGTATTGTTCGTAGGTACGCAGATATTTGAGGTACTCCACACCTTGATAGCGTTCTACTGCCGAATACTTGTACTCCGGGAAGTTGGACAGGTATTCGGGATTGATGACGGGCGCGCAGGGATCGAAGTTCTTATCGTCGGCAACGTCCCATCTCGGATCTTCATACCACTTCGGGTGTGTCTGCAATCCCTCCGCATACCATCCGACGCTGTAACCACCGAGCATATGGAAGACGATATCCTTGATGAAGCAGATCTTTGAGTGAACGCCGTGAACCGCGACCTGCTTGCAGTGCCAGTTCCCTTTTTTGTATTTGACCGCAACGGTCACCTTGACAAGTTCCCCGGCGTTCTTGGTCAGATAGGCGTAGAAACGAAGCGTGCCCTGTTTGTAGTGCAGGTACTTCATATCTTCCTTTTGGATCCGTTTGAGCATATACTTCGGGATCGGTTTGATTTTTGACATCTGCATATTGTTCACCTCATCGTGATTTGTCCGTCGAGCATCTCCGAAATACGAAGCAGGCATTCGGGATCATAATACTTTTCCAGATCGTTTTGGTTTTCGGTCGTAGCCGGCGCCTTTTCGGTTACCGTCAGAACTTCTCCCGTTTGTCCGTCGACCGTGCTTTCGTCTGACACGATTCGGATATCCGAGGACGACTCCACGACTGCAAGACGGTATCCGGCGTTTACGATTCGACTGAAGTACTCTTCTGCTCGGTGATACGGGAAGCCGATCATCGGGACGCGGTTTTCAAGTCCGCACTCTCTTCCCGTTAAGGTCAGATCCAGAGCGTCAGCCAGCGGCTTTGCATACTCTCCGAGAACTTCGTAGAAGTCTCCGATCCGATAAGCGACCACGTGATCCGGATAGGCATTTTCGATCTCCCGATACTGTTCGTATAAGGGGCTGGGTTTCGGTTTCTCCGGAACGGGGGGCGGTTCGATTTTTTCTTGTTCTTCCGGGACTTCTTCGACCTCTTCTTCCGGTTCCTCTCCGTCCGGTTCTTCCTCTTTTTCGGTTGCGTCCGACAGATTGAAGAACGAGAACTGATCTTTATTTGACGCCTCGATTTTCTTCTCGGGAACCGGCTTCGGCTCGGTCTTTGCGGTGGATTTCGATCCCTCTTTCGGCGCCGATTTGTATTCTGCTCCGTCAAGGGTGTAGAGCGTTCCTTCGATCGAGTCTTCCTCAAAGTAGTGGATCGCCCAGCCGTAAACCACGGAGTCTTCGACGCAAGCCGAATTTGCGCCCTTTGTGGCGAGTTTCCGCGCTTCCTCGCAGGCGTACTTCATAAAGCCGGCAAGTGTTTTCTTGTTGGTCAGAGGCATTCCGTCTTTGGTATAGAGCGTACCGTTGTTGATCTTCTCGGCAAGTTCTTCGCTTGCGTTCTCTTCCAGATACGCCTTGACGAGTTCTTCCTGCTTGTTTTCGGCAGTCAGGTTCAATGCAATCATTGTTCTTCTCCTTTCAGAACGGTCTTTGATTCCAGATCCCGCGCTTGACGTCTTTGTGCTTGACGGGAATGATCTTCCATTTGGCGTGATTGAGAGTACGGTTTTCCTTGCGGGATTTCGGCGGGAAGCGTCTGTAACTCTCTTTTGCCGATCTTGCCTGACGGTAGGTATAGGTCAGGAAATGTCTGACGTATCTGCGGCGCCGGTGATCTCTGTAACAGACCTTGTAACCGTAATTCTTTTGCTTTCTTTTCATATTCCGTACACCCTTTCCGCAATCCTGGGCAGCGCCGAATACAGATTGCAAGTCATAATGGTATTGTGAAGCCCGCGATCGTGAGCGTAGTAGTTGCTTTCGGCAAGTTCGACGCCCTTTCTCGTCAGCTTCTTCAGTTCGTAGCGGTCGCTGCCGTCGTGGTGATATCCCTCTACGATCAGATGACCGTTCCGGTCGGTGACTTTGAGATAGTCAAGATGCGAGATCCCGTTCAGGAAGTCGCCGAAGTTCCGGATAAAGTTCCCGCCGTCATATGTGCCGTCCCAACGTCCGCAGGTCCCGGTCATCAGGTAACAGCCTTTTTCAAAGGCGGTCGTCAGCGCGATCTTCAGGTCTTCCCAGCAGATCTCGTTCTGCCAGGCGATCTCGTCACGCACCTGCTTGTCCGAGATCTCTTCTTTGCACTCCCAGCCCTCTTCGTCGGCGTAGGTATCGAACAGGTATTCGCGGGTTTCGTCTTCCTTTTCATAATCCGCCGTATTGTCGTAGAGGACAGTTTCTTTTTCTTTCATTTTCTTGCCTCCTGAATGATTCCATAGATATCGTCAACGTAGAATTGGCAGACGAACCAGTTGAAAATCGCGGAGCATTTAACCCCGCGATAATCAACGATATACCGGTTCACGTTATCGTCCGGCTTGTCCAGGATCGTGACCTCTGCCATTTCTCCTTTCAGCGAGTTGATGTGAGCCATCACTTTGTACGGTTTCATAATCTCACCTCCTTTACGCCGTCCGGACCAGTCCGCCGAACTGTTCTTTGAACGCGACGCTGCCAAACTCGGAGAACGCGTCTTCATCCAGGTTCTTAACGTAGGCGCAGGCGTAACCGTCTTTCAGATCGGCGCGGTCATACTCCCATTCCTCTTCCTGATCCGAAACATAGAAGAAGGTCAGCAGTTCTCCGAACTCGGTGTAGTTGTGAATGACGTGATAGACGAGTGCGTTGTGTTCGGTCTCAAACTCCGAAACCATCTTCGTCTGCTCTTCGTCCAGCCAGTAGAGGAATCCGCACTCGGACATATTGACTTTGTTATCCTGCTGAAAATCTCTGATCGCGTTCTCGAAAAGGTTCAGCATCTTCATTCTTTCGAGGGCTTCCTGTTTCTTTCTTTCAAACGGTACTTTCATTTCTGTATTCTCCTTTCAAATTAAGCAACTTCAATCAGACCGTCGCTGTACTCGTCAACGACGTAATCACCGAGATATTTGCCGTAGGCTTCAAAATCGAAGAAGTCGAGCAGGTGTTCTGGGATCTCAAGATCATAGCCGCAGCTCTGGAACATCTCGCGTCCGTAATCTTCCCAATCGTATCCCTTGTAGAGATGGATATCTTCATCCCACCGGGAACCGTACTTGGAGACGAGTTCTTCAAATTCGTCGAACGACCGCACTTCGAGGAATGCCGTCAGGACGTCAAATTGATAAGCGTCTGTCAGAACGCCCGACTCATTGAGCGTTTCAAACAGACGCTGCGGATTGGTATAGTCCCAGTTCTTGCAGTCCGAAGGCAGTCCTTCGATATCCTGAACGAACAGTTCTTCGTCGATACCGTCAAGGATAAAGCCTTCATTCTTGAGTTCTTCTTCGATCTCTTCCCAATCGGAATACTCCGAGAGATCGAGCCATTTGGATCCGAGCGCTCGTTCGTTGCACTCGTTGTATGATCCCCAGGAGCCGATAACGATTTTGATCTCGTTGTCCATCATCATTTCACCTCCTTTCCGTCGACGTATTTGAACCAGACCTTGTACTCGACTTCAAGATCGACCATATCGCACGAGCCGTCCTTTTCTCTGTAAACGGGGACCTGCTCGTAGTACATGGTGATATAGCCGCTGTATTCGCCCGGTCTGTCCTTGACGGGATGGCACGCCTTGTC